>ENA-ORKV01000097-ORKV01000097.1-human-gut-metagenome-genome-assembly--contig:-NODE-97-length-114432-cov-4.705033_pt1 | contig 114432 bp, 126 predicted proteins | sample MGYA00243058_ERZ508805 | MGnify/ENA primary metagenome ERZ508805 (study PRJEB26277, sample SAMN04329770) | human gut metagenome | biome: human-associated habitat | host: Homo sapiens | place: USA...
GCAGAGCAGTCCGCCTGATGCGGCATCAAATACATTTGAAACCTCTGCCTTGCCGCATATAGGACAGTGAAAACTCTGTATTCCCTGACCGAACACATCCATAAGCTTTATCTCATACACACACCTGATGAGTTTTGCAGACATCTGCCCCTTCTCGAGAGCCTTAAGGCTCACATACAGAAGATTGAGATAATCCGCCGCCCTGTCCCCTTCATGTGTCATGAAACTCATGACCTCACAGAAGTATGATGCATAGCAATATGCATCTATGTCCATGGTGAGTTGGTGGAAATATTCATCAACATCTATATTCACAAGCCGATATGAGTCACGTCCAGGGATCAGAGTAAAGCTCCCCATGACAAACATCTGTGTCTTAGACTGAAGGGGATTCGTTCCCCGCCTCACACCGGTAGCAAATACCGTGATCCTGCCACGTTCCTTTGTCAGAGCCACCATCCTCCTGTCATACTCACCCTGGAGGCTGCTGGACAATACAATTCCGTGCAGTGTAACTTCTTCTCTCATGATTGTATGTCCACCTCCATAACCAAAATCCTACTCGTCCTTGAATCCAAAGTTTCTCAGCAGTGTATCAGTATCTCTCCAGTCCTTCTTGACCTTGACCCACAGCTTCAGGTTGACCTTGGTATCAAGAAGTCTCTCTATTCCGTATCTTGCATGGGTTCCTATCTTCTTCAGCATAGCTCCCTGCTTCCCTATGATGATTCCCTTATGTGAATCCCTCTCACATATAATCGTAGCATCTATGTCTATGATACCACCGTTTGGTCTTTCCTTCATTGAGTCTATGACAACTGCTATACCATGCGGTACCTCCTTGTCAAGCTGGCGTAGAGCCTGCTCCCTGATGAGTTCGGCAACGATCTGTCTCTCCGGCTGATCGGTCACAGTATCCTCATCGTAGTACTGAGGTCCATACGGCAGGTATTTCATAATGGTATCTATAAGTTCATCCGTATTCTTTCCCTTGAGTGCAGATACGGGTACTATCTCCGCAAAATCACAGGCATCCTTGTAGGTATTTATCGCCTCAAACACCTTGCCCTCCTCAACGTTGTCAATCTTATTCACAACAACGATTATAGGAGTCTTTACGTGCTGCAACTGCTCTATGATGTAACGCTCTCCTGCACCGATAAAGGTTGTGGCCTCAACTATCCAGAGAACCACATCAACCTCCTCCAGTGTACTCTCGGCAACCTTGAGCATGTACTCTCCAAGCTTGTTCTTTGCCCTGTTGATACCCGGTGTATCAAGGAATATGATCTGTCCCTTATCGCTGGTGTATACTGTCTGTATCCTGTTTCTTGTGGTCTGTGCCTTATTGCTGGTTATCGCTATCTTCTGACCTATCAGTCTGTTCATAAGTGTCGACTTTCCAACATTAGGTCTGCCTATGATAGACACAAAACCCGACTTGTATTCCTTATTCATATATCTCCTTTATCTCGTGGCCATGATCATAGATCATGCCTACGTATCCAACCTAAAATTCATTTTGGTTTTTCACGAAAATTTTTATCACGTCTGCCTTCTCTCATCCTTAGAAGATTGCGAGCACTTCCTTGAAGTTGTCCTTATTCTCCTCTATCTTGCTCTCTCCGCCGATGGCACAGATGATTCCTGAATCCGTAACAGCCTTCACAAGTGGTGCAAGGGCTCTGATGGCATCTCTGTCGGTGGAGAGGATCTTATCACGCTCTCTCTGGATCTGTTCATCTGTAACTCCCATAAAGTATCTCGCCATATGGCTTATGCCCTCAGCAACAGGAGTCGTTGGCGCATCTATCTGAGCCATAGTTCCGATGATATACTTAGTCATATCCCTGTCTGAGCACTCAAAGTTTTCCACGAACTTATATGCATTCTTGAATATGTCATATGTCTCCATGAGGTTCGGATCTCTGTATGAACTCATATAGCATGTTCCATTCCTGAGAAATGAGCACATGGCGCCATACGCACCGCCCTTCACACGGACATTCTCCCACAGATAACCATATGAGAATATGATCTTGAGAACACTCAGTGAGCTGTCGTACTTGTATCCTGCATTCTCAAAATTACCTGCTATAGCAACGTACTGAACCTGGCTGGCAGTCTTGAATCCCTCATTCTGAAGATTCTTCTCAAACGGCTTCACGTCCTTATGTGCTGGTCTTGTGGAAAGCGCTTTACCCAAGTCCGCAAATGACTCCTCAAGCAGATCTGTCACATCCTGATCTCCTGTATAAGAAACAGTAAGTGCCCCCTTTCTGAGAACCTCTGCAAGAGCATACTGAAGCTTCTCAATGATATTGTCATACTTCTCATCGAAGTGGTCCACTATGTCACACAGGAATTCATAATAAGCAATTCCGCATGTCTCATCCGTGAATCTTGCACCCTCATCTATATATGACATGGCTCTGGTGTATGCGGTCACATGTCCCGATGCAGCCATGCCATTCTTCATGCTGGACTTCTCCTCCGTCAGGAGTTCCTTCAATCTCTTCCTGTCATCTATCTTTGATGAGAACAGTATCTCCTTCATAAGCTCTACCGCATATGGAAGTTTCTCATAGAGAGCTTTCATAGATACATAGAAGAACTTCTTGATATCCGTGTCGCTGGCATATCCAACCATATCAAACTCTATTCCACCTATATTGCTGTCTATCTCATTTGACAGCTGTCCATAGGTGTGCTTCTCCGTGTCAATATATTTAAACAGGCATGACAGCACAGCAAGATATGGCACAAGGTCATTATCTATATCATTTATATTGAAATAGAACCTCAGATATCCTATACCGTTTGTAAATATATCGTGGCTTACAACTGAAAGTCCGCCGATCTCAGATTCAACATTCTTAAGCTTTTCAGCCTCTTTGTCAATGTCATCTATCGACAGAAGTGGAACCTTGGCAAGATCTTCGGCTGATGAAGGGGTTGCCTGATACTCCTTGAGCGCCTTTGTATCCTCCACGATCTTCTCAAGCTCCTCACGACTGAGTGTAGCCTTGTATGCAGCCAGCTCATCAGCGATCTTCTTCTCGTTCTCCTGGTCAAGCCCCTTCTTTGGATTCATAGTGAGATACAGGCCAAATGTATTGTCAATGAAACATTCCTTTATGATCTGTTCAAAATAACCATTCTGAAGATCCTCTCTCAGCTCCTTATACACATCATTCATCTCAAAAAACATGAGTGCCTTGGTATCGTCATACAGCCAGCTGTTAAATGCATCCAGTCCGTACATAAGCCCCTTAGGAAACCTTCCAAAATTGGCCTCCTTGTGCTTGAACTCAAACTTGTTGATTGCAGCCTCAACCGCATCCTTATCTATACCATGGCTGAGTTCTTCAAACGTGTCATCTATTATCTTTATGAATCTGTCCTTATCGTTCTTATCCGCGCCTCTTGCTATGATAGAGAATGTGGTCTGCTGGCATCCATTGTCAAATGAGCTGTAGACCTCCTCGCCTATACCCGCATCAGTCAGAGCTTTCTTCAGGACAGCTCCCGGCGCATCCATGAGCACGTACTCAAGTATTTCAAGGGCTGTAACCTTCTTCTTTTCGGTGCTGAGCCCTGTTATCTTGCTGTATGTGAGTATGGAATTGTTCTCCTCTGGATCAGTATCAGCTATGGAGTACTCCATAGTGATATCCTTCATCTCGTCAAATGGCTTCTGAAGAGGGATCGCTGAATCTATCTCCTTGTAATCGTAATGTGACAGATACTCCTCATCTATAAATTCCAGCTCCTTCGCCATATCACAATCACCATACAGATAAATATAACTGTTCGATGGATGATAATATGTCCTGTGGAAATCTCTGAATCTCTCAAGGGTGAGTGTAGGTATGGATACCGGATCACCGCCTGAATCATTGCCATATGGAGTGTCCGGCATGAGTGATGACTCTATCTCTCTGTACATAATCGACTCAGGACTTGAGTACACGCCCTTCATCTCATTGTACACAACTCCGTTGTACTTCAGGTCTCCGTCCACAGAGTCAAGCTCATAGTGCCAGCCCTCCTGCTTCATGATCTCATCATGTATATAGATATCCGGATAGAACACTGCATCCAGATACACACTCATGATGTTCTCAAAGTCCTTCTGATTGAAGCTAGCTATAGGATATACCGTCTTGTCTGAATAAGTCATGGCGTTCAGAAAGGTGTTCAGAGAACCTTTTGCCAGCTCAACAAATGGATCCTTTACCGGATATTTCTTTGAACCACAAAGCACTGAGTGCTCAATTATATGCGGTATTCCTGAATCATCATATGGAGGTGTCCTGAAGCCTATATTAAACACCTTATTCACATCGTCATTCTCAATGATGAGGACCCTTGCCTTTGTCTTTATATGCTCCAGCACATAGCCCTTGCCATGTACCTCTGGAAGATCCTTCTCCTCAACTATTCTGTAAGCCTTTACATCCTTGATATTTCCCAATTCATGTTCTCCTTCTATATTTTTTATTGTTCTTTTATATGTTGCCAAACAGCTTATCTGGTCATTGTTGTAACAGACTATTTCGCTATTTCATCTGTCCGGCACCAAACGAAGCCGGAAGAAACTCTGACAATCTTCTCATGTCGTAATCATCCTCTGAACGTGCTGCGATAACATACATATCCGCAGAAAATTCCGAGAGCACCTGTCTGCATATCCCACATGGATATGTTATTCCATTTATCCCTGTACTATTCAGACCACCGACAATAGCAATCGCTTTGAAATCTTTATAGCCACTGCTCACTGCATTACACACCGCTACACGTTCTGCGCATATAGTTGCACCATACGAGGAATTTTCTATATTACAGCCCGTGAACACTCTGTATTCATTTGTATTTCTATCGTGACTGTCTGTCTCTCCGCCAACGACTTCAGCTGCATCCGAAGAATTCTCCCGGCCCGCCAGGAGTGCTGCCCCAACCTTAAACTGTGAGTACCTGGCATATGCCATATCTCTCGCCTCTACCGCTTTCACAATAAGACGCCTGATGTCTGTATCTTCAATAATATAATCACTCTCCATAATACAGGACCTCCTTTCTGATACCTTCTACGCACTTCCATAATAATAACACTAATCCACCTTTAGATTCAATCACCCACACAGTATTAAACGTTCAAATATTATCAGCTTGGCGCACATAACAAGAGGCCGCCCTAAGTCCGGCGGCCTCTCGATCACTTCTCTTTATTCAATTTATTACATTTTTAATAGCTTCCTGACTGTATCTGTCTGAGTATTTCGTCCACCATATCCTGATATGTGTCCGATGTAAGAACCAGGATAATACAGAACACCAGGAACACAAGTGCTATTGCGCTCATTATAATACCTGCGATAGCCATTCCCTTGCCAGGCTTCTTATTCTTAAGACTGATTATACCTGTGATTATACCTGCAATAGCTGAAGCAATTCCAACATACGTAATACAGCATCCAAATGTAAGCGAAAAGATACCAAGCACCATAGACGCTATGGATACGCCTTTGCTCTCCTGTGGCTGCATATTATTCTGTGGATATGCCGGACCTCCGCCCATATTCATGTCCTGGTTAGCATAATTCTGTCCGTATGGATCTCCCGGCTGTCCGTAGCCCTGGCCATACTGACCATAATTCTGTCCGTACTGTCCGCCTGGCTGACCATAATTCTGTCCATACTGGCCACCCGGCTGTCCATAATTATGATCATACTGTCCACCCGGTTGACCATAATTCTGTCCATACTGGCCACCTGGCTGACCATAGTTCTGATCGTTCTGTCCATACTGAGGCGCACCTTCATATGGATTCTGCTGTCCCACCTGTCCGTTGTCTTCTGTTGGCTGATAGCCGCCAAAGCTGTTGTTATCTTCTCCCATCTCTTCCTGCCTTTCATTTATAACTTTTTTGTAACCCATACTTTCCCTTAGTCGAAAAATATCTGTTCTGATTATCTCACACATGCCGGTTAGTGTCAATTAACCTACATAAAAAAAGAAACACATCACCCGATTACGAATGATGTGATCCTTTTTTATCTTAGTCTTTGCATTTTACTGCGAAATCGTGTCTGACTCTATTCCTTAGAAGCCCATTCCGCCGCCCATTCCTGCTCCGCCTGCCGGCATTGCTGGAGCATCTTCCTTGATATCAGCTACAACTGACTCTGTTGTGAGCATTGTTGAAGCAACTGATGTAGCGTTCTGAAGTGCACTTCTTGTAACCTTAACAGGATCAATGATTCCTGCCTCGATCATGTTGACATATGTCTCATTGTATGCATCAAAGCCCACACCAACCTCAGACTCTTTGATCTTGTTGATGATGACTGATCCCTCAAGTCCTGCATTGGCTGCGATGTGGAACAGTGGAGCCTCCATAGCCTTGAGAACTACCTTAGCGCCTGTCTTCTCATCGCCCTCAAGATCCTTTACAAGCTCTGCAACCTTCTTTGCAGCATGGATATATGCTGAACCACCACCTGAGATGATTCCCTCTTCAACTGCAGCTCTTGTGGCATTGAGTGCATCCTCCATACGGAGCTTAGCTTCCTTCATCTCTGTCTCTGTAGCTGCGCCGACTCTGATAACTGCAACTCCACCGGCAAGCTTTGCAAGTCTCTCCTGAAGCTTCTCTTTATCAAACTCTGATGTTGTCTCCTCAAGCTGAGCCTTGATGACATTTACACGACCTGCGATGTCTTCCTTAGCGCCCATACCATCAACGATAACTGTGTTCTCCTTTGTGATCTTAGCACTCTTTGCACGTCCAAGGTCATCAAGAGTAGCATCCTTGAGCTCATATCCAAGCTCCTCTGAGATTACCTTACCGCCTGTGAGAATAGCGATATCCTGAAGCATCTCTTTTCTTCTGTCGCCATAACCAGGAGCCTTTACAGCTACTACCTGGAATGTACCACGCAGCTTGTTGACGATAAGTGTTGTAAGAGCCTCACCCTCGATATCCTCAGCGATGATCAGCAGCTTTGAACCGCTCTGAACGATCTGCTCAAGGAGTGGAAGTATCTCCTGAATATTTGAGATCTTCTTATCTGTTATAAGTATATATGGGTTATCAAGCTCTGCAACCATCTTCTCCATATCTGTTGCCATGTAAGCTGAAATATAACCTCTGTCGAACTGCATACCTTCTACAAGGTCGAGCTCTGTCTTCATTGACTTTGACTCTTCGATGGTGATGACTCCATCCTTTGACACTTTCTCCATAGCGTCGGCAACCATCTGTCCAACCTCATCGTCACCAGCTGAGATAGATGCAACTCTTGCGATCTGATCCTTTCCACTGATAGTCTCACTCATATCAAGAATAGCCTCAACTGCCTTGTCACAAGCCTTCTTCATTCCCTTTCTGAGAACGATAGGATTAGCACCTGCTGCCAGATTCTTCATTCCTTCATTGATCATAGCCTGTGCAAGAACTGTAGCTGTTGTAGTACCATCACCGGCAACATCGTTTGTCTTTGTTGCAACTTCCTTGACGATCTGAGCACCCATGTTCTCAAATGCATCCTCAAGCTCGATATCCTTTGCGATTGTAACACCATCATTTGTGATGAGTGGTGAACCGTATGACTTTGCAAGTACTACGTTTCTTCCTTTAGGTCCAAGTGTAACTCTTACTGTATCTGCTAACTGATTAACGCCTGCTTCAAGTGCCTTTCTAGCTTCGGCACCATACTTAATTTCCTTTGCCATTTCTGTCTACCTCCATATCTTAATCTATCATTACCTTGATCTATCATTTCGTCTTATTATTTATTCCGGTCAAACATTACATCACAATATGTGTTATATCCTTCTTACGTGTATCGGATCAGTCTCAAGAGATTGATTATTTCTCTACGATTGCAAGAATGCTGTCCTGCTTGATAACTATGTACTCCTCATCGTCAAGCTTTACCTCTGAGCCTGCGAACTTCTGATATATTACAGTATCTCCAACCTTAACATCCATAGGAACAAGCTTGCCATCAACAACTGCTCCAGGACCTACCTCAATAACCTCTGCATACTGTGGCTTTTCCTTTGCCTGACCTGGCAAAACTATTCCAGACTTTGTTGTCTCCTCTGCTACTGACTGCTTTAATACTACTCTGTCTCCAAGTGGTCTCAACTTCATGATATATACCTCCTAATTTCTTATTTTTCTTATTACTCTTCTTTTCGCCTTTGTTTTTAGCACTCATTTTATGTGAGTGCTAACACTGTTTTATATTCTATACATTTCTATAAAAAAATCAACCCTTATTTTCTAAAAAAATTATAAAACTGATTATTTGAATAGTGTTGTCCTTGCATAGTCGAACAGATACTGCTGTGCATATCCTCCAAGATCTCCGAATTTATTCACCGCAAATGCCTCTATGTCCTGTTTCTTTGTATCTTTTCCGTCAAAATACATCTGCTCCATTATCCTCTTCATCCACACATCCACAGGAAACGCTTCCCGTCTGCCAAGTCCGAACAACAGAACGCAGTTTGCAACCTTTTCCCCAACGCCCTTTATCGTCATTAACAGTTCCCTTGCCTGTGCTATGTCCAGCTCGTCCAGCTTCTCCTTTGTGACTGCACCTGAATACACTGCCTCCGTAGCATTTTTGATATACGGAGCCCGGAATCCCACTTTGCACTCCCTAAGTTCTTCCTCTGTTGCATCATGCAGCCTCTGAACATCCGGGAATACATAAAATGCCTCACCGTTATATCCTATGACTTCATCACCAAATCTATGCGATATATTTTTTACGCACTGCTTGATCTGCGGTATACTCTTATTCTGTGATACGATAAATGATATAAGTGTCTCAAAAAAATCCTGGTTCAATATTCGGATTCCACTCTTCTCATCAACAGCCGTCTTCAGTGCCCCATCTGCCTTTATAACACTTTGCTTAATAAGTCCATAATCATTGTCCATATCAAGATACAACTTCCATATTCCTTCATAATCCTCCATGGATGAACCATATATCCTGAGCACCTTGTCTGTCTGCTCCATCTTTACTGCTCTGCCAAATGCCACGACTTCATACACTTCTTCGTCAAGCTTATCAAAATGGAAACACTGACCGCACTCAAGTATCTGAGAGAGTGTAAAATCATTCACACCGTCTACTGTTACTATATTATTCTCACAACTTACTTTCATCTTCTGTACACCTGCCATTTCCTGTATCTAAAATCTCATGAATTGCACTATATCTTTATCTATCTTAAGCATACCGCATATCAACCGTCTAATAATACTTATTTGTAAATTACCTTTATAAAACACACCAGACTATTGTATAATACACGTATATTATTTTCAACGTCACTTATATTATGGTAAACGGAAATAATTGCCTATATTTAAATTCACAGGAGGACTTATGGCAGAACAAATATATACCATTCCGGTAAACGATGCATTTGACAGTGAATGCGAATGTCCTATGTGCCAGATGCAAAAGGAACTTGAACGAAACGCAATCGAATACACTATGGGACCAAGCTATATGGAGGATGACAATCGCGCCATGACTGACAAGCTTGGATTCTGCAGTCATCACCTGAGACTTCTCTATCAAGAAAAGAACCGCCTGGGACTGGCTCTCATGATGAACACCCATATGAACAAAACTATCAAGGATATGAAGGAGCTTGCGGCTAAAGGTCCCGCGTCAAAGGCTGGTCTATTCGGCAAAAGCACTCCAAACGCCCCTATAGTCGACTACATCGATAACATGGAAAAAAGCTGCTTTATATGTGGGCGCATGGACAATATGTTCGTTAGATACGTGGACACTATCTTCCACATGTGGAAGAAGGATACCGAATTCAGAGAGAAATTTGTGAGCTCTAAGGGATTTTGTACATATCACTATGGTATCCTCTACAAGACAGGTCAGAGCAAGCTGAGCAAAGAGCAATACAGCGAATTCATCAACGCTTTAAACAAAGTCTTCTTTGAGGGAATGGAGAGAGTGAACGAAGACATCAGCTGGTTCATCGACAAATTCGACTATAGATATAAGAATGAACCTTGGAAGAATTCCAAAGACTCCGTACAAAGAGGAATCATCAAAATGGGACATACATTTGTGGAATGATGGATAACTAATGATGAATAAATAACAATAGATAACAATAGATAAATATAAAAACAACTGAAAAGTAACAGTTATAAAACAAAAGTAAAAAGTCATCTGCTCATGCTATCAATGACGAAAATACTCCGCCATTGTCATATATGCAGATGACTTTTTTATATTTTTTATGGTTTTATATTGTAATATTACTTGTCAGCTGACTATCAGCCGACTTTCCAAGACATGATACCGATACCATCTGTCAATGACGTTTTTCCGACATTCATATCATTTGCAGTATCTGAGTCAGCCGATATTACACTTTCTATCCTATTGACTACTCTATCGTCTATTCTGTTGCCTATTTCATTGTCTATTCCATGACGGTGCTTATATTTCTCATGCAGATATGCTCTATAATCTGCAAGGTGTCCCGTGAACACAGGTTTGAGCATGGTGCATTTTCTGAAATCTCCAGGCTTTACCAATCCCGGTTTCTTGTGGAATATATCAACTCCGGCATTTCTAAGTACTGCCGCTACGAATTGAGAACAAAAATAATTATATTCTCTGTCCATGGCTCTATGAAAAAATACACTGAACACTCCAAGGAAATTATAACCATATCGCTCAGGATGCTTCTTGAATCTTACCAATTCCCGCTGTATGTGGTCATATTGTCTTTTTGTCACATTGAGCTCGTACACTGTACATCTGGTTTCTTTATGCTTGCCAAATATACCCTTCTCTATATTCTCACTGATGAACCCACCGTTAAACGGGTTGTACATACCTCTTCTTGCAAAACTGTACATTTCATTGAGACTGATATCAAGAGCCAGAGATGTGTGACTATATGGTTCCCTGGTAAACAACTTTATCAGATTTGATGGTATCGTCTCCGTCTTGGACAGAAGTATATATATCCTCTTGTAATCGTATTCCATAATTTCTTTCCAATCACATGTATTTGATACGCACGCCTCCCCTTAAGGCGTGTGCTCATCCCCACATATTTTCATATAATATCTGCAGATCAAAGTCAGTACTGCAGATTCTGTAATACATTGTATCTCTTACTTGCCTGGCTTGTATGAACTCTTGAGTGATACAATCCTGTTATACACAGGGTGCTCACTTGTCGAATCCTTTGAGTCAACACAGAAGAATCCATTTCTAAGGAACTGGAACGCCTCACCTGGCTGAGCATCCTCAAACGCCTTCTCAAGCTTACATCCCTGTTTGATGACAAGCGAATTTGGATTGAGGTTTAATGTACCGTCATCGTTGAGTTTTCCCTTTTCCTCGTCGATGATATTCTCGTACAGACGAACTTCAGCATCTATGGCACTCTCAGCTGATACCCAGTGTATGGTTCCCTTTACCTTACGGCCCTCAAAACCTGAGCCACTTTTTGTCTCAGGATCATATGTACAATGAACTGTTGTCACATTGCCATCCTCATCTTTCTCAAAGCCAACGCACTTTACAAAATATGCGTTCTTAAGGCGAACCTCATTGCCAGGGAAAAGTCTGAAATACTTCTTTGGTGGCTCCTCCATGAAGTCCTCTCTCTCTATATATAAATACTTGCTGAATGCAACCTTTCTGCTTCCAAGCTCCTCATTCTCCTGATTGTTCTCCACATCAAGATACTCAACCTGATCCTCAGGATAGTTGTCTATGACAAGCTTTACAGGGTCTACAACAGCCATGTATCTCTTTGCTGTGAGCTTTAAGTCATCACGCACACAATACTCAAGCATAGCATAGTCAACAGATGACTGGCTCTTTGATATTCCAACCAGCTCCATAAATTTCTTGATGGCAGATGGTGTAAAGCCTCTTCTTCTGAGGGCAGCTATACTTACAAGACGTGGATCATCCCATCCATCAACTATTCCATCCTCAACGAGCTTCTTTATGTATCTCTTACCTGTTATTACATTTGTAAGGTAAAGCTTTGCAAACTCTATCTGCTTTGGTGTGCCGTCTGGTGAATCCTTGTAGCCAAGCTCCATAACAACCCAGTCATACAGAGGTCTGTGATCCTCGAACTCAAGTGTACATATGGAATGTGTAACACCCTCGATCGCATCCTCGATAGGATGGGCAAAATCATACATTGGATAGATGCACCACTTGTCGCCTGTATTGTGATGGTTCATCCTTGCTATTCTGTAGATGATTGGATCTCTCATGTTGATGTTAGGGCTTGCCATATCTATCTTCGCACGAAGTACCTTGCTTCCATCAGGGAACTCACCATTCTTCATCCTCTCAAACAGATCAAGATTCTCCTCGATACTTCTGTCTCTATATGGGCTGTTCTTACCAGGCTCTGTGAGTGTTCCCCTGTACTCTCTGATCTCATCCGGTGTGAGATCACACACATATGCCTTGCCCTTTTTGATAAGCTTTATCGCTGCCTCGTACATCTGATCAAAATAGTTAGATGCAAAGAACACTCGGTCACCAAAGTCTGCGCCAAGCCACTTCACATCTGCAAGTATGGACTCGACGAACTCTGTCTTCTCCTTTGTAGGGTTTGTGTCGTCAAATCTGAGATTGAACTGTCCGCCATACTGCTTTGCCAGACCGTAATTTAAAAGTATTGATTTGGCATGTCCTATATGTAAATATCCATTTGGCTCCGGTGGGAATCTGGTGACGATCTTCGGAACCTTTCCCTCAGCTATATCTTTCTCAATTATCTGTTCAATGAAATTCTTACCTGTCATCTCTTCAGCCATTTTATTGCCTCCCGCTTATAATATAAAGACGCATCAACATACGTGCGTACGGCGTCTGTATGTATCATATTTTCCCGTGTTTCAATAATTTTTACCCTATTTTTGCACGCGATTATAATTATTTTACCATACTTTTGCCACTTGTACCACAATTATCTTTTGATTTGCAATATTTTTCACAACAAATACAAATATTCCGCTTGATTTTTCACATCTGTTTTGGTATAGTTATTATTGCTTTTGGAAAGTAAGCTACTATAGCTCAGGTGGTAGAGCGCAACATTGGTAATGTTGAGGTCACGGGTCCGACTCCCGTTAGTAGCTTTTATTTTTTTGCAAAAAATGGGAACAGCTTCACACTGTTCCCATTTTAGTTGAATCTCTTAATTTGTGTTTTTATATGTTTCTGAGTTTAGTTCGTATACGTTGTATCGCATTATCTATGGATTTTACCGGCTTGCCCAGCCTTAAGCCAATCTCTTCATACGATGCCCCTGTCAGATATTCTTTCAAGACCATTATCTCTAGCTTTGACAGTTTCCTGTCTATGGTCTTTAATATATCTGACTCTCTAAGCCTTGCCATCATAATCTCTTCCGGATTGGTAATAACACCACTGTCCATTTCATCAAGCGGACTCATATATTCGCTGTTTTCATCACCATATATTGATATATAGTGATTAAGCGGTGTATTTTTCTGGCTATTTGAACTGCTGACTGCTGTGAGCATCTGTCTTCTCACACACGTAAATGCAAAAGTTTTGAACGACGCTCCTCTACCCGGCTTATAATCATTTATCGCCTTTATCAGCCCTATCATGCCTTCCTGTATAAGATCTTCTTCATCTGCTCCGATAATATAAAGACTTCTGCTCTGCCTGGTCACCAAAGGACCATATCTTTTTATAAGTGTCTCCATAGCCTCATTATTCTTTTCCGTTCCGATTAACTCAAGCAATTCATTATCTGATAGATCCGAATACATATAATGTTCCTCTTACTTACCCATTCTCTGCCTTACTACCTCGTAGGCCAGAACTCCCGCTGCAACAGATGCGTTAAGTGAATCGATATCCCCCTTCATAGGAACTGATACAACATAATCACACTTTTCTTTCACAAGTCTGCTCACACCATTTCCCTCGTTGCCAATAACAAGTCCGAGCGAACCCGTGAGATTGCATTTGTACATGAGCTCTCCATCCATGTCAGCACACGCAAACCACATACCACGCTCTTTAAGCTCCTCTATGGTCTTGCTGATATTTGTAACCTTAGCAACAGGTGTGTAGTTGATGGCACCTGCCGACGCCTTTACGACGGTGGCTGTTATACCGACTGCACGTCTCTTTGGAATTATGACTCCATGTGCACCACACAGATTTGCTGTTCTTATGATCGCACCGAGGTTATGTGGATCCTCTATCTCATCAAGTATGAAGAAAAATGGGTCCTCTCCTCTGCTCTCTGCAAGTGCAAACATATCCTCTATCTCAGCATACTTGTAGGCAGCAGCGTGGGCGATAACGCCCTGGTGTTTTCCCGCCTGTGACATCTGATTTAACTTATCCTTTGAGAGATAGTTTATCACTGTGTCCTGCTTCTTTGCCTCTCTGACTATGCTGTTCACCACGCCATCTCTGCATCCGTCAAGGACATACAGCTTATCTATAGTCTTTCCTGATCTGAAAGCCTCAAGCACTGCATTTCTTCCCTCTATGACAAATGCCTCCTCAGCATTTTCATTTACATCGTTGTTGTTCTCAAATTCTCTGCTCATATTACTCTCCATCCACCGTCACAATGTCTTCTTCATATTTATCTGTCTCTGCAATTTTCTCTTTATTTTCGTCAGGTTCAGGCATTGACAGTATCAATTTGGTGATTTCAAACATTCTGTCATACTGCTTATCGAGATAAAGATATCCTATAAGGCACTCAAATCCGGTCGCCATACGGTACTGCCCCACCGTGGCATTCTTGGCTGTGGAATGTGTCTTTGTATTTCTTCCTCTCTTGTATATCCACTCTTCATCATCGGTGAGAAGTCCATTGTCTAGCAGATAAATGATATATCCCGCCTGTGCTTCAGCCTTAACCTTCTGGCTGACTTCTTTGTGATATTTGTATGCTTGCTTATTGTCCTTCGTGACCGCAAGTGTCTTTATGAGAAGATCAAACACACTGTCGCCTATATATGCCAGGGACAGCGGCGAATACTCTCTGGGATTGGTATACGTCACTCCCAGTATCTCAGTAAAATAGCTGTCTATGCTCTTTTCCATTTTACGCCCTCTCTTGTATCCTCAAGGATGATTCCCATGCTGCTTAGCTGATCACGGATCTCATCTGCTCTTGCAAAGTTCTTTGCCTTTCTTGCCGCCTGTCTCTCCTCGATAAGAGCCTCTATATCAGAATCAAGAATCTCCTCTTTCTTCTCGGTGATGATACCAAGTATGTCACAGAGTTTTTCTATGGTATTAAGCACAAGCTCCACTGTAGCCTTTGATGACTCCTCAGTCACATTTACATTTGCATACTTTACAAGCTCGAATATAACTGATATTGCATCCGCAGTGTTGAGATCATCATCCATGGCATCCTCATACTTCTTAACAAATGCATCCATCTCATCAGCCACTGACTTATCCACATCACCATCTGTACCGTTTATTGACTTCAGTCTATCTACTGCTGTGAGTATTCTCTCAAGACCGTTCTTTGATGCCTCGACAAGCTCCGCCGAGAAGTTGAGAGGACTTCTGTAGTGTGCTGACAGCATAAAGAATCTGATGACCTGAAGAGGATACTTCTCGGCAATCTCCCTGACTGTGAAAAAGTTGCCAAGAGACTTGGACATCTTCTCATTGTTGATCTTGAGGAAACCGTTGTGCATCCAGTATCTTGCAAATTCTGTGCCATTTGCCGCCTCACTCTGGGCTATCTCGTTCTCATGGTGTGGGAATATAAGATCCTCACCACCGGCATGTATATCTATGACATCACCGATATACTTCTTGGACATAACAGAGCACTCAAGATGCCAGCCAGGTCTTCCGTCACCCCATGGTGATGGCCATGATGGCTCTCCCTCTTTCTTTGGTTTCCAGAGAACGAAATCGAGTGGATCTTCCTTCTCATCAATTCCGGATACGAGAAGATCTCTGTTGCCTGAACGAAGATCGTCTATGTTCTTTTTTGAAAGCTTGCCATAGTCCTTGAACTTTCTTGTTCTGAAATATACTGTTCCATTCACCTCATATGCATAGTCCTTCTCTATAAGAGTCTTGACCATCTCTATCATATCAGGTATCTCTTCGGTAGCCTTTGGATGTGTCGTCGCCTCGCGGACATTGAGCGCAGCCATGTCTTTCTTGACCTCTGCAATATATCTCTCAGATATAACACTGGCATCCACACCCTCCGCATTTGCGCGCTTGATGATCTTGTCGTCAACGTCTGTGAAGTTTGATACATAATTGACCTCATATCCCTTGTACTCAAGATATCTCCTGAGAGTGTCAAACACTATCATAGGTCTGGCATTTCCTATATGAATATAGTCATACACCGTAGGTCCACATACATATATTCCGACCTTTCCCTCATTGATCGGCTTAAACTCTTCTTTTCTTCTCGTGAGTGTGTTTAAAATCTTCATAAAATATATCGTCCTTTCTATAATAATTAATACTCAATGACCAATACCATCTGTATACAAAAAACTTCGTCTCAATACACATACATATTATGCATATAGAGACGAAGTATCAATTCACGTATATTGTATTACGTATATTCTCCGCGGTTCCACTCTAATTGAATATACTCTGATATGGCATTCCACATATCAGCATATGATTCCACTTTTATGGGTGTAACGTCCCTTGCACGTGCCGGAATACTATAATTAGAAGTATTATTAAAATCAATTCCTCCGGCAGGCTCCCAAGTGCACTTCACCCCATCTCCGATAACCATGCTCGCAACCGATGGCACAGTCTCTCTGAATCTTCTGAATGTGGCTACTCTCCCTGTTCACAGCCTTTCGCATTTAGTATATGTGGGTGGGTGTTGTTTGTCAACAACTTCATTTTCCTCCATTGCTTTTTCCATTGCTTTTCCACTCTTTTCTGTTATACTTTTATATAGTTATAAACTTTATTACCTCGGCAGCGAACAGGAGAATTTTGATGTTAGATATTACGATTACAGAGACACGGGACTTTGTCAAGAAACTTCTCATGGAAAATACATTTGACCACTTTCTCACCATGGAGGCATTTGTAAGAAGTGGCATCACATACAGCTTTGACGGAAGAATAAACAAAGACTTCTATGATAAGGAAGAACTCGAGGCAATGGCTTCGACATCATATACGACATGGGAAAATCTCAGGACTCATGTATACAATGTGATCCGCGGGAAAAAACTCCCTCTGAGTTTCAAGATCGTACTGGTGCTCTCACAGCCTGATATAATGGATATGCTTGAGAAGAATCACCTCACAATCCCCGTTTCTGACGTTGCCAACCTCACACTCAATATATATTATGATGGAATGAGCATCCAGCTAACGTCCATGGCAACCCAGAACATTTTTACCATGGACAAAACTCTTGAACTCGTATGGGATGCAGAGATACGGGAGTTTCTGAAGAAAGCCGGCATATATTTTACCGACAACTAATCAATGTATTTATGAATATATTAAGGAAGTCTGAGTTTTTATATGCTCAGACTTTTTTGTTCTCACAGGCAATAGTCAAAGGAAGTATTGTGCAAAAGTCTTGTTAGCACTCATTATATTTGAGTGCTAATTTTTTTCTTGACTTTAGTAACGGGCTGATTTATCATATCTCTTAGCTTGATGTGTCAGTGTATCTTTCATACATATATGAACAGGAACACGAAACGGGGATGACACATCTTTATTCTAGAAAATTATTTATAGGAGATGTATACGATATGAAGAACGGTAATTTATCAATCAATAGTGAGAACATTTTCCCTGTCATCAAGAAATGGCTTTATTCAGACCATGACATATTTGTCAGGGAGCTTATATCAAATGGCTGCGATGCCGTAACAAAGCTTAAAAAGCTGTCACTCATGGGCGAATTTGACGAGCCAGATGAGCCTTACCGCATCGATGTAACCACAAGTGTCAACGACAAGACCATAACCTTCACTGATAACGGTATCGGTATGACAGAGGAAGAAGTCGAGAAATATATCAACCAGATCGCATTCTCAGGGGCTGAAGCCTTCCTTGAGCAGTATAAGGATAAGGCGACTGAGGAGCAGATCATCGGACATTTTGGACTTGGTTTCTATTCAGCATTCATGGTTGCCGACAAGGTAACAATTGAGACAAAGTCATATAAGGGAGACGAAGACGCTGTCTACTGGGAGTGCAAGGATGGTCTTGAGTACTCCATGAAGAAGAGTCTCAGAACAGAGCGTGGTACCACTATCACTCTTTATCTGAATGAGGACAGCTATGAATTTGCAAATGAATATAGAATCAAGGAAGTTATAGACAAGTACTGTTCGTTCATGCCTGTTGAGATATACTACACCAACGCTGACGCTCCAAAGGAGGATCCTAAGGATGCAACTGTTGATGTAGACGCAAAGGAAGTCGATGAAAAAACAAACGATGCTGAAAGCAGCACAGACAACAAGACCACAGATGCGGAGTCTTCAGCTGATGACACCAAAGATAAAAAGGACGTAGAAAAGCCTGAGGCTCCTAAGCCTCTCAACACCACTACCCCACTGTGGGCTAAACATCCAAATGACTGTACAGATGAGGAGTACAAGGAATTTTACAGAAAGGTATTTCACGATTATAAGGAGCCTCTGTTCTGGATACATTTGAACATGGATTACCCATTCAACCTGAAAGGAATCCTTTACTTCCCTAAGATCAACACACAATATGATAACCTTGAGGGAACCATCAAACTTTACAATAACCAGGTATTTGTCGCTGATAACATCAAGGAAGTTATTCCTGAGTTCCTCATGCTGTTAAAGGGATGTATAGACTGTCCTGACCTCCCTCTGAACGTATCACGTAGTGCACTTCAGAACGATGGATTTGTCAAGAAGATATCCGATTACATCACCAAGAAGGTTGCCGACAAACTCTCAGGCATGTACAAGGTACACAGAGAAGACTACGAGAAGTACTGGGATGACATCAATCCATTTATCAAGTTTGGCTGCCTGAAAGATCTCAAATTCCTCGACAAGATGAAGGACTACTGCATCTACAAGAACCTTGAAGGCAAATATATCACACTTCCTGAGTATCTTGAGGCAGGAAAAGAAAAGTATGAGAACAAGGTATTCTATGTAACTGACGAGCAGGCTCAGTCACAGTATATCAACATGTTCAAGAGCGAAGGAATGGATGCCCTGATCATGACTCAGACCATAGACAGTCCATTTATCACAATGCTTGAGCAGAAGAATGAGAACGTTCACTTCTACAGAATAGATGCAGAGCTCTCTGACAACTTCGTTGGTGAAGAACTCTCTGAAGAGACTGCAAAGGAATACAAAGATAAACTCACTGCTACATTTGAGAAGGCTCTTGATATGAAGAACCTCAACGTAAAAGTTGAGTCTCTCAAAGATGAGAATACATCTTCTATCCTCACACAGCCTGAGGAGACAAGACGTATGCAGGAAATGATGAAGATGTACGGAATGGCAGGCATGGATCCTTCAATGTTCGGTCAGGGCGAGGGCGAAACTCTCATACTGAACAGCAATAACAAGCTTGTAAAGTATGTTCTTGATAATCCTGACAACGAGAACACTGCTACTATCTGCTGCCAGCTGTACGATCTGGCTGTGCTTGCCAACCGTCCACTTTCAGCTGATGCGATGACAAAGTTCATAGCAAGGAGCAATGAGATACTTTCAATCCTTACCAAGTAATAATGACAGGTAGCCCCAATAGGGGGATAAAATATGATCCATAATAATAAAAGCAGCCAATCGGTAATGCAGACGACTGAACTTTGACGTTTCTATGCTAAGGCGAAGCGCGCAACGCCCTTATAGCACGCGTGAGCCGCATGCATATAGAAACCAGTCAAAGTGAAGGTAGTCAAATGTGATTGGCTGCTTTATTTTATGGATATTTATCCCCATTGTGGCTATCGTTCATACTCTTTAGTGTGCCAGTATCTCTACTCCGTGATCAGTCATAACCAGTGTATACTCCCACTGTGCAGATGGTGATCCATCCTCTGTATATATGGTCCATCCATCGTCAGCATCTTGATATACATCAGGGCCACCAAGATTGATCATAGGCTCGATAGTGAACACCATACCAGGCGCAAGCACATAATCTTTGCCAGGCTGTCCTATGTGGCATACATACGGGTCCTCATGTATAGCAAGACCGACTCCGTGTCCCCCTATCTCCCTTACAACTGAGTATCCCTGCTCCTGTACAAATTTGTTGATGGCATATCCTATATCGCCTATAGTCACATAAGGCTTGTTACAGACCTCCACACCTATATCAAGCGCCCTCTTTGTATCCTCGACAAGTTTCTTCCATGCCGGATCAACATCACCCAGCATGAACATTCTGGATGAGTCTCCAAAATATCCGTTGTACTCTGTTGTACAGTCTATATTGACAATATCTCCATCCTGAAGAATGATATCATCACTTGGAATACCGTGACACACCACATCATTTACAGATATACATACACTCTTTGGATATCCTTCATATCCAAGACATGCAGGAATCGCATTTATAGACTTGGTATAGTTGTAGATGAGATCATCAAGCTCTCTTGTCGACACACCGATCTTTACAAATGGTGTGATGTAGTCGAGCACATCCGTGTTGACCTTTGATGCGACTCTGATTCCCTCTATCTGCTCTGCATTCTTTATCATTTTGTGGGTTGGAATCTTGAAGCCTCTGTTCTTCATATCCTCAAGCTTCTCATCCAGTGCCAGATGACACGCCTTATATTTCTTTCCACTGCCACACCAGCACATGTCATTTCTTCCAAGTTTCATAACTAACCTCTTTCCTATTATCTACATTTTATGTTTCATATCCACAAGTAAATATAATACATTTTGGAGAGAACTTCTACATTTTATGTGATAAATATTGTCATTTGCCAAGATACTCAGCAACATAGCTATAATATCCTGTCTCCGTTATATTGTCCGCTGCGGTAAATTTATCTGCAACATAGAGCTGCATAGCATCAAACGTCTCATCCGAGACATCCCCCACAATCGTACCAAGTGCGGCATTGTACTCATATGTATCAGTCACATAACTGCGGTCAGGGAACAGAACAAGCCCCGCGCTGTCCGACAAAATATCCCTGCCGATTATGAGTCTTGAATCATATTCTGCCCCCATAAGATTAAGCAGTGTTGGAAGAATATCTATACTGCTGCAGACCTTGTTTACCCTCACAGGCTTTTCCATGGACCCCGACCATATGACAAGCCTGCTTCTGTATGCATCCAGACTGTAGCCAAATTCCTGTCCAGCCAGTTCGTCTACAACTTCCATATTGTCGTATGGAACATGATCTCCCGCCAGCACTATGACCGTTTTGTCCAAAAGATTTCTCTTTTCAAGACGTTCCACTATCCCCTCAAGCATCTTCTCCATCTCATACTGTGACGCCAGATATGCCTTTGTCGTATCCGAATAGTTCAGATCAGACACAACGTCTTTGTTCTTCTCTGACATGGCATTAGCTGCACCGTACCCATAAGGCACATGACCGCTCACCGTCAGATAATACAGATGGAATGGCTGATCGTTTGTATATTTGTCAAATGTCTCCTCCATCATGACAAGATCAGACTGAGGCCACATATCCTGTCCATATTCATCAGTCTGGTATTCAAGCCCATTGCCACTGGCTATCCACTCATAGCCAAGCGCGGGATGTGTTATATTCCTGTCATAATATGTATAGTCATTGTCATGGAATCCATAACAGCTATACCCCATGCGCTTCAAAGTGTTTGCCAGAGAAAAGTACATGCCGTTTTCGTTGTCGGCGGCCCTGCACATGCTGAGATATGCTCCGTTCTTTGTCGGACTTCCCATCAGATTTGCATACTCCCCGCCGAGGGTCGAGCCGTACCACAAAGGCTGATAGTAACTATCAAACACAAACCCTTCATCAGCAAGCTTTGATAATGTAGGGAACAGCCCGGATTCAAGTGCATATCCCGTGAATCCCTCAGCGGTTATCCATATGACATTATATCCCTCAAACATGCCCGTATACTCATTCTTCTTTGTCGGCGTTACATTTTCAAAATACTCACTCAGAGAGGCAACTGCATCGCTGCCAGAAAGCTCATTTATAGCTTCAAAATCGAGATCAAGCATATTTGGAGATGTGTCAACCGGAACCTCGGTTGTCGCCTCCGTGGTCGATACACTCTTATCTCCGGATGTATCTGTATCTTCATCAACATTTTTATATGTATTTGGCTCTTTTGTATCTGAAGCATCTGGGATATTTTCTGATGTTTTTCCTCCTTCAAGAGGATCGACCACACTGTCCATTCCTGCGGAAGCAAAACTTATCTGGCCTTTATCCGATCCGCTTGTCACTGATGCCCTTACATCTACTACAAAGCTCTCCATTACACCGAGCTTCTCCACCGCCAGATCAACAGATGTATACTGGCTGTATATCTTGTATGGACTATATACATCTGAATCAACAGCCCACATAACCATGATCGTTGCAATATACACCACCGCAACAATACCTGTTCCTATTAGATTAGTCCACCATCTGCGCCTGTCAAATGCCATTATCGTCCATATCAGAATTATCGCTATAATAACAGGGATAACCATTAGGATTATATCGGATATCTGCGCTTTCATATTAGATATGACCGTATCCGCATTATCTGCCGCCTGATTGCCAAACCGTATCGTACCCATGACCGACAGATAATTGTTGAACACCGAGTGGTATATATACTGTGCAACAAATAAGATTCCAATAAAAAGTGTGAGCACAGTGGCTATTATCTTGTCAACTATGACCGGAAATACATTTGTGATAATTCCGCATACACCCCCGCCGACAAGGGCAAATATGATTATCTGCACAATATTTCCATCGCCGATACCAAAATTCAATTCATGGAACAAAAGCTCATAATACAACAATATGGCTGTAAATAAAATCCAGCCAGACCATTTCCCGAGATAATACCTCAGATCACCAAGCGCCGCCTTGCAATGATTTATCATATACTTCTCCATAATCCGCAAAATCCGTAAAAGATCCTTAAAGTAAACCGTATTGTATGTTATCTAAACAAAAATAAAGATGCAGCCCAATTATGACCACACCTTTATTTTATATATTATCCCAAGATATTTTACAATATTTTAAGGATTAATATGCCGAATTTTTTATTTTACGCCATACTGATCGTAATATGCATCTATGGCAGCCTTCAATGTGTCATCTATGATGACTCTGCCCTTGTACTCCTTATTATACAGATGCTCAACAACCTCTGCCATGGTTACAATGGCGGTTGTCTTGATTCCATAATTCTCCTCGATCTCAGTGAGAGCACTCTTCTCTCCCTGACCTCTCTCCATTCTGTCTACAGAAACAACAAGTCCCATAACATCCACATCGCCCTGTGCCTTGATGATAGGAAGTGTCTCCTGAATGGATGTTCCGGCCGTTGTGACATCCTCTATGATAACAACCTTATCTCCATCCTGTATAGGACTTCCAAGAAGGATTCCCTTATCTCCGTGATCCTTTATCTCTTTTCTGTTTGAACAATACTTGATGTCCTCGTCATACATCTCCGCGATGGACATAGTAGTTGCAACTGTAAGAGGGATTCCCTTGTATGCAGGTCCAAATAATACATCAAAATCAAGTCCGAACTCAGCGTTGATAGCCTCTGCATAGTACTCACCAAGTCTCTTGAGCTGTGCTCCTGTTCTGTAGAAACCTGTATTTACAAAAAATGGTGTCTTTCTGCCACTCTTGGTAACGAAATCTCCAAACTTGAGCACGTTACAATCGATCATAAACTCAATAAATTCCTTCTTATACTGTTCCATAGTTCTCTGATCCTCCTTTTATTTAACACATCCAATCAACTCATGTATATCGCTGATGGAATTCTTCTTCATATACTCCTCTATGCCTTTGATTATCTCAACTGTCGCATATGGGTTGTGGAAATTCGCTGTACCAACAGCAACCGCACTTGCTCCAACCATGATCATCTCAAGGGCATCCTCAGTTGTTGCAACACCGCCCATTCCGATGATCGGAAGCTTTATCGCATTTGCTACCTGATATACCATACGCACTGCTATCGGGTGGATCGCAGGGCCTGACACACCAGCTGTCTTATTTGCCACAGCAAATGTTCTTCTGTTCACATCTATCTTCATACCTGTCAGTGTGTTGATAAGTGATACCGCATCAGCACCGCCTGCCTCAGCCGCCCTTGCCATCTCGGTTATATCTGTGACATTTGGGCTGAGCTTCATGATGATAGGCTGCTTTGCCGCTGCCTTAACCGCCTTTGTTATATCATAGAGAGCATCCGGCTGCTGACCAAATGCGATTCCGCCCTCTTTGACATTCGGACATGACACGTTGATCTCAAGCAGATCCACGTCACAGTCGCCAAGCTTTTCCACGCAGTCCACGTAGTCTTCCTTGGACTTTCCACACACATTGACGATTATCTTCGTATCATAATCTCTGAGGAATAGAATATCCCTCTTCTTGAACACATCTATTCCTGGGTTCTGAAGTCCTATGGCATTCATCATTCCGCCGTATGTCTCCGCTATACGAGGTGTAGGATTGCCCGGCCAAGGCACATTTGCCACACCCTTGGTGGTCACTGCACCGAGCTGTGAAAGATCCACAAACTCACTGTACTCCATACCTGAGCCAAATGTTCCTGATGCAACTGTTATCGGGTTCTTGAGAGTAACACCTGCTATATCCACTGACATATTGATCTTATCTGACATTACAGCTCCACCTCCTCTGCATAGAATACAGGACCGTCCTTGCATATCCTTCTGTTATGCACCTGTGAGTGCTCGTCTATATCCTTAGTCTTGCATACACAGGCAAGACATGCGCCCACACCGCACGCCATCTTCTCCTCCATGGATATCTGACACTCAATGCCCTTCTCCATGGCGTAAGCCTTGATTCCACGAAGCATAGGAGTCGGACCACACGCATATATGACAGCACCGTCCACGCCATATTCCTTTATGGCATCTATTACATTGCCCTTCACACCGTGCTGTCCATCCTCGGATGACATGTACACGTGTGCGTACGGCTCAAACTCTTCGTTAAGAAAGATTTCGTCCCTGTATCCGAGTACAACCGACTTCTCGCAATCAAGCTCCTTTGCAAGCTGAAGCATAGGTGGGATTCCTATACCACCACCTATCAGGATCGCCTTCTTGTCTGACTTCATGAAACCATTTCCAAGAGGTCCCAATATATCCACGGTATCGCCTGCCACAAGCTGTGAGAACTCCTTTGTTCCAAATCCAACCACTCTGTACACAAGACGGAGTGTTCCCACCTCTCTGTCTATTCCGCAGAGGCTGATAGGTCTCGGGAGCATCTTACTGCCATCATGAGTGTACACAGACACAAACTGTCCCGCTATAGCCTGTGCAGCTATATCAGGCGCTTCTAGTACCAGGCTGTATACGTCAGTGGCAAGTGTCTCCTGGCTGACCACCTTTGCTGTCATCTTAAGTTTGCCCATAGTCTTCCTCCATCATCTCTTTATTATCAGTGTACGGCGGACTACATTGATCCGCCAAACACATTCTGCTTTTTACGCGTCAAGTGCGCCGTTGATATCCTCTATCATGTCAACTACTGCCTGTCTTGAAGCATCAGCGTAGTTCTCTGCACCAAACTGTGCATACTTGTCCTGCTTATAAGCTGCAATGATTCCTCTTGATGAATTGACGATCGCACCAAGTCTGTCTTCATTGAAGTAGTGTACAAGGTCTGCAGCCTTACCGCCCTGTGCTCCATAACCAGGTACAAGGATAAATGACTTTGGCATAACCTTTCTGAGCACCTTGCCCATCTCAGGGTATGTTGCACCGACAACAGCTCCAACTGCTGAGTAACCGGACTCGCCTATGACATCACTGCCCCACTTGTCAACCATCTCTCCGACTATCTCATAGAGTGGACGTCCATCAACAAGTCTGTCCTGGAACTCACCTGATGATGGATTGGATGTCTTGACGAGAACAAATATACCCTTGTTCTCCTCCTTGCACACATCCACAAATGGCTTGATTCCGTCTGTTCCAAGATATGGATTTACTGTGATGAAATCCTCATCAAATCCGGCGTATGTCTTGCTTCCAACCTGTACCTTGCCGATATGTCCAACCGCATATGCTGTTGATGTTGAACCTATATCGCCTCTCTTTATATCTCCGATAACGACAAGTCCCTTCTCCTTGCAGTAATCAACTGTCTTCTTGAAAGCCTTGAGTCCTTCGATTCCGAACTGCTCGTACATAGCTATCTGTGGCTTAACCGCAGGAATGAGGTCATATGTTGCATCAACTATTCCCTTGTTGAACTGCCATATAGCCTCAGCAGCACCCTCGAGTGTCTCTCCATACTCTGCAAATGCAGCCTTCTGGATATGCTCTGGAACATAATTCAGCATTGGATCAAGTCCAACTACTATAGGTGCATTTGTCTTCTGAATGTTTTTCACTAACTTGTCTATCATGATATTTTCTCCTTAAAATGTATTTTTTATTAAAACTGTTCCTCATCACAGGCATAACTGCCAAGTATCGTAAATTCTTCTGTCTCGTTCATAAGCTGGAATACTAAAGCCTGTATGTCTTTTCTAAGGAAATTGGCAGACAGCTCCACATAGAATCTGTAATTCCAATGCTCCTGCCTGTTCGGCGCCGAATGTATCTCTGTGAGGTTCACACCATAATCAGATATCATGGACAGTACACTACTGAGACTTCCGCTTTTATTCTTGCACACGAACATGACCTTCAGCCTGTTGTGGTTCTCCTCCACAATGAGGTGGTCGGCAAATGTGACGACCTTCTTGTTGTGTCCATTCTCCTTCACCACATTACATCTGTATATGTATAACTTGTTGTTTGTCAGAACCTCGTGAAGCGCATCTGACACACCATAACTGATGTCCTCCAGGATCCCCATTCCGGCATCAACACGTCCTGACTTTATAAGCTCGTACACTTCGTCATATGAATCGACCGCAACTACCTTATCCCTTGAACATCCCTGGCATATATACAGCTCCGGCTTTATCATTGCCACGGCATCTATATCCGGCTCATTCACATCATAATTGACGTTCAGGCAGTTCCTAAGCTCCAAAGTTCTTCCATACTGATACTTTCTGCTTATCTCCATGATTCTCTTGATAAGCGCAGTATATTCCATCTTGATATTATCATCCACATCCCCTGTCAGATTGGATATGATGATCTCCTCACGGTCAGGCTTGTATATGTCGTCCTCAGTCTCTGCCTTGACCTGGGCCACCTGATCAGCCAGCTCCATCCTCTCACGGAACAGCTTCTTGATCTCCTTGTCAACCCTGTCTATGTTTTTCCTGACATCTGCTAAAGTCATTATTTGTCCTCCAGTCGGGCATCTGGCATCTCCTGATGCTCATAGTCTTTATTAATATACCATCTGCAACAATCTAATTCAAGCTTACCCATGACTAAATCCCCATTAAAACGGCCACAAAAGCAGAAACATCGCCGCAGCCACCAATACTATACCTATCAGGAATCCTGTAACTACTCTTCCCCTTGTACTTTTCATACCTGATATGATGAGCAAAGCTATCACCGCTCCACACATATCTATAAGCACATCTGATCCCTTGCCTGCCCTGTCGGCAACAAACAACTGATGTATCTCGTCTGAACACGCATAGGCAAATGTTATAGCCGTAGACCACACATATGTCCATCCTGCAGATATCTTTCCACAGTTTTTCTTAACCGCAAGGACTAGCAACGCCATAAGAATTCCATACTCTGTCATATGGGCACCTTTTCTGACCATCACCTCGACCACACCTGTCATACGGTCGACTGCCGGTGCTGTATCGTGTCTCGCTCTCTGAAATATATCCACTATCAGATCAGTTATCGGATTGCTGACAGCAGATGAACCCTCTCCTGTTTTGGCTGACATATAGAATATAAATGTCATCCACAGAATGACCGGTATTATATATATGTATTTTTTTTCTTTCTTCTTAGAGCTTCTTGCCATAATTCTCGCACCTCCTGCATGAGTATAGCATAAAAAAGATTATTTTACATAAATTACTTTTTTTAGCTTGAAATATCACTTTTTTACCTGTAATGTAAAAATGAGGTAATTGGAAGGGGCTAAACACATGAAAAAGAGAGGTAAATTATCATGGCAAGACAAAGGAAAAAGGGAAATCCAATTGTAACTGCAGTCATATTCGGAATCTTTGGAATAGTTCTGTTATTTCTGGGTATACGTACTTTTATCGGTTTACACGGCACACTGCTCAATGTAACAACCTGTGATCCGTCAGAGATCAAACCGGGTATATATGTAGAGGGAACCATATCATATGGTTACGGTGCATATATCGAAAAAACTACTACATATAACCACATTGTCACCAAGACAGACGGCTACTATTATCTTGTAGATATATGTGACAAGAATGCAGACGGATCAGACAATGACACTGCAAGATGGATCGGAATATCCATATCCAAGAGCGATAACGATAAGTTCGATGCAATCTCCACACAGGATGACGCACCACCTATCGAGATAACCGGAGTTATCCGCAAGAACAGCAGCAAGGTTCAAGGCTTCCTCGATGATTATATAACAAGCTACGTTGACATGTACGCAAGCTACTATGACTATACAGCAACCAGCGAGGATTATGCCAACGCCAAGGCCGAGGCCTTCCCTTATTATATAGAGATGGTCGATTCATCAGACTACATATTCAACCTTGTGCTCGGGCTTATATTCGTCCTCGTCGCAGTGTTCATAGTATTCAAGGCAACAAGAAGCAAGAACCATATCAGCGCTCCTGCCCAGCCGGCCGGAACAGCATACTACGATGGCAGTGGTGATTTCAATGGTATCAACGCAACAGGTTATGTGTATCAGCCAGGCAATACATCCGGCATGTATACTCCTGGCATGAGCAATATGGATAACACCAGTTACCTGCAGCATCAGACCACAACACCACAAACCCCTTACAATGATCCTTTCTATTCACAGCAGCCAACTGCAGATGAGCTGCAGGCCACTGATTCAACAACATATGGAGCTACAGACACAGCAACCCTATCATCCTCGTTCACTCTCAAAAGCGACGACTAGGACGATGATATAGACAATACAAAAAGAAGGCATATACAGATCATAATCAATCTGATCCGCATATGTCTTCTTTTATACTTCTATATCCTACTTTTTATACTTCTATATCCTACTTTCCAAAGTATCTGTCAAGAAGTCCCTTGAGTGCCTTGCCATGTCTTGCTTCGTCACGAGCCATCTCATGAACTGTATCATGAATAGCATCCAGATTGTTCTTCTTTGCACACTTTGCAAGATCAACCTTTCCTGCTGTTGCTCCAAACTCGCAATCTACTCTCCATGCAAGGTTCTTCTCTGTTGAATCAGTCATGTTATTCTCAAGATCTGATCCGAGCATCTCTGCAAACTTTGCAGCATGCTCAGCCTCTTCATACGCTGCCTTCTCCCAGTACAGACCAATCTCTGGATATCCTTCACGATGAGCTACACGAGCCATGCACAGATACATTCCAACCTCTGAGCACTCTCCCTCGAAGTTTGCCTTGAGCTGATCAAAGATATACTTCTTATCCTCATCACTGATCTCTGAATTGTTCTTTACTGTTGAAGCGTATACACCAAACTCATGCTCTGCTGCAAGTGTGAGTTCACCCTCAACCTTCTTAAACTTATCTGCTCCTGCATGGCAGATTGGACACTCAGCTGGTGCCTGCTCTCCTTCATAAATATAACCACATACTGTACATACAAACTTTGACATAATCTTAAATCTCCTTTTCTTAATTAAATAATATTGTGTAGTATCTGCGGAACTCTATTCCGCATTTTTTGTTTCTTTTGTTGTTGTTGATATTTTGTCATCAACTATATCCTATTATAGCAATAAAAATCTCATTGTCAACCCTTATTGGGAATAATTCTTAATTATCTTTTTTCTATATTATATAATATGTATATTTTCATTGTATATTATCCACTAAACTTTTTGTAGAAGTGGGGACGGAGGTACCTGGCCCCTCCGTCCCCATTGTACGCCCACATAAAAAGGGACCAAAAATAATTTCTGGTCCCTAAAAATAATATCTTATATATTGTCAATTCTGACCTAGCACAATCTTCTTTAGAAGATATTCATATCCGGAAATAGGTATCGGCTTGCTGTAGTAATAACCTTGAATATAATGGCATCCCCATTCTCTGAGGTATTCCTTCTGCTCAAATGTCTCAACGCCCTCTGCAAGGCTCTTGATTCCAAGGTGTCTAGCCATTGTCAGGATATCCTGTGTCATGAGCATGTCTTTGTTATTCAGCTCTCCTGTTGCTATACCATCTATAAAGCTCTTATCTATCTTGATAATGTCAAGTGGCATATCCTTAAGCAGCGCCATACTGGAATATCCAGTTCCAAAATCATCCATAGAGATCTTAAATCCCTTATCCTTCAGCTGGTTCAGTACCTCTATGAGATACTGTACATCTGCAAAATCAGCACTCTCTGTAATCTCAAAATCTATAAGCGAGTGGTCAACTCCATACTCATCCACTATATCACACAAAATATATATCAGATCCGGTCTCGATATCTGATGCCTTGAGAGGTTACAAGATATCGGATACAATGGATATCCCAGTTCTTTCCACTCCTTGAACTTTTTGCACACCTTTCTGAGTACATATCTGTCTATGATATCTATTGTTCCGTCTGCCTCAAACTGTGGAACAAAATACTTAGGTGACAGGATATCTCCACCTTTATAAAACCATCTTATCAAAGCCTCAGCACCAGTAAGTGTGTCATTCTGAGGATTATATTTAGGCTGTAGATATACCATGAGATCTTCATTCTCAATGGCATCTGGCAGTTCAAGCTTATACTGCTGAGCCATTACATACTCCCTCTTCATCTCTGACGTATATATCTTTATCTCATTAACATTTGTCTTGATACATTGTAAATGAGCCATCTGTGCCATATCCTCTATGCGCATGGACATGTTAATCTTCTCAAACTCATCATAGAATACCAACCCACAGCTATAGAATATCTTGTACTTTTTATTCGTAGGAAGCTGTCCAATCTCCTCAAAGAATGTATATAGCCTGTTGACTATCTCATCCTCAGGCATATATTTGATTATCATGGCAAAATCGTCGCTTGTACACTTTGCTGAATACAGAATCCAATCCTGTTTCGACATCGCATCACACACATATCTAAACAATTCCTTTGCAACATCTCTTCCCATGACATTGTTGATAAGTCTAAACCCCTTTATATCAAACCTTGCAAATATAAACTGATCAAGACCTATATATTCACACTGTTCCAGCTTCTCTTTAAGCCATGTCCAGTTATAGTATCCTGTCGCTGGCTCTCTGTAGGCAATTTCATACAAATCCCTCTTGCTCATATTGTCTAGTGTAAGCATCTCTTCCGTCTTCGTCTTTTTCGACCACACAGGTATCTCAACGCATAGACTGTCCGAACTCTCCATATAACATATATATGGAAGTTTATGATTGGAAACTATATGAAGTTTCTCTGTCTCTATATACAGCTTGGCATATGAATAAGCCATAGTCATAAGCCTTGGTATATCCTCTATAAGAGATATATCAAAGCCTTTTATATCCACCACGTCAAACCCCGGTATAGTCACACTGACGCAGCCCTGTGGAATCTGTTCCATGTCGCTGTAACCTATCTCAACACCACCACAAAGCCTTGAGTATCCGGCATCCATCATCTTATCAGGCATATAAAATAAGGCCCTGTTTGCCAGCGGCCTATACACATTGCTGAATATCTTATACCAATCATATCCGTTTTCCTGACAAAAATTGTCAAATCCTTCCGCCTCCCGAGATCTCAATACATAGAGTTTTCTCTTCGGCTTATATGCCTTTGACCATTGGTGTTCCATAATCTATCTACTACCTCTTATCCTGCCCGACGGCAATATTACAATATTATTACAGCTTTTATTATTCTATCACATAATCCGTCTTCAAGCCACACTTAATATATTTTTGTTTTGGAAAATAAATAGCAAAGTTTCGTTATTTTTCGTTGAATTTTTACCATATATTTGTTAGCATAGATAAGGTTTTTCAATTATAATTAAATAGGAGGCAAAAACAATGAAAAACAAGTTATTTCTAGGTCTTGGCACATTTATCTCACTCATTGGTCTTTCACAGATAAATGTTCTGGCGGCAAGCAGCGAATCCGGTTCTAAGTCTCTTGGTGCCGAGCTTCCCCTTACATGGTGCATCCCTTTCGTATGTATGCTTCTATGTATAGCGGTTATGCCACTTATCGCCGGTGAATGGTGGGATAAGCACAAGCAGTGGGCCGTTGCCGGCTGGTCTCTTTTATTTTTAATACCATTTGCCATATTCCATGGTTTTGGAACCATGGGCGAGCAGTTGCTGGAAGTAATGATAGGCGACTACCTCACTTTCATAGTATTGCTCTTCGCGCTCTTCTGTGTTGCAGGCAATATATCACTTGAAGGCGATCTGGCCGGAACTCCAAAACTTAATGTGATTCTTCTGCTGATAGGAACACTTCTTTCAAGCTGGATCGGTACCACAGGTGCCAGTATGCTCATGATCCGCCCTATCATCAAGGCAAATAAATGGAGACGAAGAAAAGTACAGATCATCGTTTTCTTCATCTTCCTCGTATCAAATATCGGTGGATGTCTCACACCTGTTGGTGATCCTCCACTCCTGATGGGATTTATGAATGGAGTTGACTTCTTCTGGAGTCTGCGTCTGGCAAAGGTTATGGGGGTAAACCTTATCATACTCCTTACAGTATTCTTCTTTCTCGACACCAGAGCATACAAGAAGGATATTGCTGACGGACGTGTGCAGCCTGTATTTGACAAGGATACAATGATGGCCGTCAGACTCTAAGGCGCGCACATTATGATATTCCTTGTCATGATAGTCGGCTCAGTTATACTCAGCGGCGTTCTTCCTATGAAGTTCCCTGTATTTGCAAAGGGCATCAACTTCTGTGAAGGTGTGACTCTCTCATGGGCTTCAATCATCGAGATCGTCATCATGCTCGCTGCTGCACTCCTGTCATTCAAGACAACAAGCAAAAAAGTCCGCAAGGCAAATAACTTCACATGGGGGGCTATCGAAGAAGTTGCCATACTGTTCATCGGTATATTCATAACCATGATCCCGGCTCTTCTCATCCTCAAGGCGAGAGGCTCAGAGCTCGGACTCACACACCCGGCACAGTTCTTCTGGATGACCGGATTGTTATCAAGTTTCCTTGATAACACACCTACATATCTTGTATTCTTCACGACCGCTGCTTCCAGTGGATTTACTGAGGGTATAAGTACAGCTATGGGTATCGTACCTCAGGTTATGCTGATGGCTATATCATGTGGTGCCGTATTCATGGGTGCAAACACTTACATTGGAAATGCGCCAAACTTTATGGTGCGCTCAATAGCTGAAGAAAATGGTATCAAGATGCCTTCATTTGTTGGATATCTTGCATGGTCAGTTTCAATTCTTGTACCTACTTTCTTTATTGATACACTGTTATTCTTCTTACACTAGGGGGGTATTTTTATGAATGAATTTGTTGTAAAAGATGATAACAAACTAACAGTCGGCATAGGCTGGGATGCCAAAAAAGTCGATCTCAAGAAAAAAATAAAAATAGCTATAGACAGCATTATGAGTGCCACCTCAGAAGATACCTACGATCTCAATCTTGCTGCCATCGTTGAACATAACGACGGCTCGGATCCTGAGCTGGTATTCTGGGGTCACAAATACAGCCGCAGCGATTCTGTTGTCCTCAAGGGCGATGAAAGGACCGGTGAAAAAGAAGGAATTGATGAGGAGATGCGTATCTACCTTGACAGAGGTGAAAATGTCGGACGTATCATACTCTTCCTCTACATATACAATGGCAATCTCCACAAGCAGTGTCTTGCCGAGGTTGATAATGTATTTGCACTCATAAAATGTAAGCACACTGAAAAGGTTTATGTCAGAGAGGATGCTATCTTCAAGGCATGTGAAGACGCAAAGCATAACAACTGCTATGTATTTGGCGAAGTAATTCACAACGGCGATGAATGGATCGTGAGGGAGCGCTCACAGTTCCTTCCATACGACAAATCAGAAGATATATTTGAGTATTACACCTCAAGACATTATGTTCCTGAAGAGGACGACTAATACACGACGACTAATACACAAGGAAAGCCCCCGGTTTCCGGTTTTTAAACCAGGAGCCGGGGGTTTTTGTATATATTGATCTATGATTTCTCATTCCACTACTTTATATAATTCTCTATAGCCTTTGAAGCTCTGTATCTGGAGACGTTAAAGCCTCTGATATATCCCTTGTCATCATTCTCCTCAAGTATCTTTTCAAATCTATCTTCCACCGTGTCGTCTCTCCAGTAGTATTTGTCCTCGCTATACTTCGAAACTGTCTCCTCCATGGTCATTTCAGGCGTGATGTCTTTGGTTCTGAAATAATCGATCAAATATGGAACTCCATCACTACCTATATCCATCACATACTCAATATCCACTTTCTTTCCATTGTGTGCCTGACTGATATTGTACTTCGATATCACTGCACCAGGTCTGACAAATGCATATAGTGTAAACATAACCATAACCGTCAAAAATATGTATCTGAACAGCGGCATATTTCTCCAGAACAGGCTTATGATAACACCTAGCATCACAATAGACGTGACTATCAGTGCCCATATCGTATTAATCCTCAGATATGTGAGAGCATATTCCTTTATGTACATCGAAAGTCTCACCGCTGAAGACGCAATCATGATATAGGTGCATATACACATAACTACCAACACAGTCTTCAGCACTACGCTTTTTCTAAATATAGCATCGAATATCAATACAATACATACATTTACGACTGCCACAAATAGAAGCTGGAAAAATCCACGTCTGGCATACTCTGCATAAGTCATATCATCAGGAAGTCCTGCACTGTTCATGAAAAGATATACGATCTGAACAACTGCAAATATGAGATAAAACGCAGTAAGCACAACCGTTATCGTTATACCGATCACCGGTTCATAGCTTCCTTCCTTAGGTGCATTTGCCCCTAGATCTCTTCTGCCTGTCTTTACAATAAAACCATACACAAAGAAGAATATCACAGCTGCAAAGATCACGATCTTGACAACATCCCACGAATAGAACAGCTTGCCAAATATATCCTTTATAACCTTGGCAAATACCGGATCAGCCGATGACAGCAGATTCAGTATAATGACAAGAAGTGGAAGCGCTATTGCACAGCCGAGAAGAACATACATAAGCTTGGAATTGCGCTTTCGTCCCGTCTCTTCACGCTCTGCTCTTCTATCTGCAAAAGGCATATTTATATATCCAATAGCTCCGAAGAACATCTCTAGGAAGGATATGATCCCTTTAATAATGCCGTGATTTTCTGTATCATTGTAATATGACATCACTGCGTACATTTCCGTCAATATTATTCCAACATTACAGCCAAATATCATACATGACTCATCTGTAAGACTAACCGCTATCGATAAAAGCATTATGATAATAAAGTACGGTACAAGTTTCATCTGGCTTTTCGATACAGAACCTGTATCTGATCCCGAGTCAGCAGAACGCCTCTTTTCCCCACGAGAAATATTCACGCTTATAAATGCTATCGATACCACAGCCATAACTGCAGACAAAATGCTTGACCAGTTATTATATAGACACGCTGCACTCACTATGGCATATATGAGTACCGGTATTCCAAACATCTTAAACCGTTCTGCAGATATTGCAGGATTTCTCCTCTGCGGTGGTCTCGTGGCTCTATACCCCTGTGGTGGAACTCCCATTCCTCCGTTCATATATCCCGGCGGTGGTGGCGTGCCCGGTCCCATTCCATTCGTATATCCCGGCGGTGGTGGCGTGCCCGGTCCCATTCCATTCGTATATCCCAGTGATGCTGATCCCGTATTAGCATTACCCATATTATCTGCTATTGCCTCAGATGAATGTTCTCCATCCTTATTTAATTCTTCTCCCATAAAATATCCTCCACTCCTTGTAAATTCCCAAATCCATATACAATACATTGTACATTTTATCACACATATCTATTACCTTCTCTGCACTAGAGCAGATTCGTCAAGGCTCACAACTCTATCCATACACACAGGGGCTGTCAGCCTGTATGCAAAGCTTCCTGACTCAAATAAACAATACAATCTGCCATTGTATGAATATATCTGTTCCAATTTCTGCGGAAGCTTAAGTTCCTGCTTCGGCGTTTCGCTGCTATAGTTTGACCCGGATATTTTTCCTGATTTGATGTCATACACCTCTACTTTAGATTCATCTATACCGTATGATATCGAAAATATGATCTCATTTCTGTAAACCTGAAGCCCCTGAACTCTTCCGGGGATGTAAAACGCCTCTTCCGGATCATCGGCAATTGCCGTCCCCCCATTCACTATCTTGTAACTGGCAGCCATACTATAGCCATTTTTCTCCTTTTTCCAATATCCCGCATATATGAGCCCATCATAATATGTTATAAATGATGTAGCAGGGAACATGACAGGACAAGTATTTCTATACGCTATAGCTGTATTCTGGCTATCGAAATTATACGCAACCATAGACTGAAGCGTCAGACAAGATATAGATGCATATTTCGTTCTGGTATCCTCCTCTTCCACTGACAAATATGAAGAGAACCACAAAACATCATTCTTATCATCATAGGCCAGCCCGCCAGCATGAGTTGTATCCTTAAGAACGATCGTCTTGAGATATGCTCCAGTCTTTGAATCAAGCATGAATATAACTGATCTATGCGCCTTGGTTCTGCAATATGCGCTTATAAATGTATATTTATCAGTGACAGCGATCCCCTGCGGTGTCATGGAAGTGCAGCTATCCGGCTCTTTTGTCTCGCAATTGAGAGTCATCGCATAGTCAAGTCCCGGAATAGTCATCATATCATATGACCTCGTCATATCTGTATTGTACATACCCATATTGTAGAATTCTGACTCTGTTGACATCTCCCACATCTGTGCCAGGAAAGAACCATTGCTTACAGCATGTGTACTCGTGCTATCCGAAACACCTGGCAACTCATAATTTCTGCAAAACACAACGCTATATAAGGCAATTACTCCTATAGATCCGAAATATAACACCGCAAATGTCTTTATCAGCCGTCTTGGTATCTCCTTCGTTGACAGTAGGATCGCCATTCCCATATGGCATATAATGGTGACCAGCATCAGTGCATTTGTCAGCACATCCCCGTAACTTAGGAGCTGCAGTGGTATGCCGACAAACATTAACCAGTATGACTTTTTCTTAACAGATAGCCTCAATATGCCAAGCCAGCCCTTTTTCTTCATAAACCACACCTGTATCGACTGCCATATAACGCACAATCCATACCCGATACACGCCACTCTCAAAAGCTGTCTGCACATGGCAACCATGATAGCTTCCAATGGCTGCCCGGCAGCATACATTGCCTGATAATACACTCCATATGACAACTGCCTGAGTCTCCATAGTATCATCATGATCATGGCTGCAAATGACACAAGGGCAAATATATTGGTGACCGTCTTTCTCCTGACTCCATCGCGATGTTCCTTCATATCCCGGTGCAGTTTTTTCTTTGTCTTTGTGAGGTCGCGAACATGTCTTTTTATCCTGCGCACTCTCTTGTATTCTGCACTAAGATACTTTAACGGAGCGTGCCGTTCTTTCATCTCATGATAATCTGCCTTTACACGTTCCAATTTTTTTTCTTCATCCACCAGCTCCTGCCTTACCGCCCTAAGTGCTGATCTACATGTAACGTATCCCTCCAGATCGATCTGTGCCTGTTCCTGCAGCTCCTCGACTTGTTTTTTCAACTTCTGTTCTTTATTCAATTTAGGCCTTTTTCTGTCTTTTTTATTATCTTTTCCGTCATCCCTCATGAATAAACTCCCGGCATATCTATCTATTCTTCAAAGTATTGTTTTATTTTATCTTCCATAAGATCAGAGCCGATAATTATGATTATTTTCTGCCCTTTATCAATGGGTTTTATCTCTGTCTTATGGACTGTGGCATTAAGCTCCAGCCAGCTGTCCTGTTCTACGCTAAAAAATCCCTTTATCCTGAACACATCTCCGCAATCTTTATCTGAAAATACCCGATTCACTATATCGACAAGTTGTTCTCTGGTAAAATTCCTGTTCATTATATATACAGAGCTATAGACATCGCTTTGTTTGAACCAAAGCTTCGTAAAATCATTGAGCTTATATCCGACTGACATAAATCTCTCATAGTCTTCACTGCCAAACAATTCCCAATCCTTTGTGATCACATCTCCGTCAAACCGGCGTCTGCACTGAAATTCCTCCAGAGTTTTATTCACAAATTCCTTTGTATGCGATATTTCATCTTCCGAAACTCCGCTCGTCTTACTCATGACCAAAGCTCCGCAGTTGGCGATTTCAGATGCAAGAACATACCTTGACTGTCTGGACATATCTGTATCAAGCTTTGCATCGACTATTGCAATAATGCTTCCAACCTCATACCACCTGTCAAGCGGTTCCTCATGAAGAGTATCAAAGAATTCATCTACATCAAATATTCCAGAAGGTTCCACAATAACCCTGTCATATCCGCTCATCCCCATTGCTATGAGTTTTGTCTTGAATCTTCTCTTATGGCAGTCCTCTCCGCAGCCTCCTGCCACCATCTCGGCATGACAATTAGGGCCCATCAAATCCTGCAGCAGCATCATATCTACATTCACTGCACCATAATCGTTCTCCAATATTCCAACGTTGTATCCCTTATCAACCAAATATTTCACATATTTTCTGATAAATGTAGTCTTGCCTGATCCCAGGAATCCGGTTATCAAATCTATCTTTACCACAGTGTATGCCTCTCTTTCTCTGCGACGTTTGCAGTACATCTTTACCAGCCAGACCTCACATGGAATCCCCTGTCATCTTCCAAAGGAATATTCTTCACATCCATATCCTCGATAAAAATATACCTGTCCTGTCTAAGAACCGACACAACCTTATCAAGTGCCTCTGGGATTCCTTCGGCCTCCATCTCAACCGATCCGTCATACATATTGCGAACCCATCCTGTGACACCGAATCTGGAAGCAGCGTACTCCGCCTTGTATCTGAATCCCACGCCCTGAACACGACCTTTAAACACATAATGTCTTCTAATTTTCTCCATGTAATCTATCTCACCGCGTTATCGTACTTATCAGCGTCAAATACTATTTTTCCGCCACACATCGTATAGTGTACCCTTCCCGGCAATGTCCATCCAGCAAACGGACTGTTCTCCGCCTTTGATGCAAAATTGCCAACTATCCACTGCTCATTTTCACCAAATATGACCAGGTCTGCCGGTGCACCCTCTGCTATCTTCCCCGGCTCCATGCGGTAAAATTCCGCCGGATTCTTACTCATAAGCTCCATAAGCTTCATAAGTGATATATAGCCCGGCTGTACAAGAGAATAAATACCTAATGCCAGCGATGCCTCAAGACCGGTTATGCCACTTGGTGCTTTGTCCAGAGCTCTTGCCTTCTCCTCACTGCTATGTGGCGCATGATCCGTAACGATCATATCTATAGTTCCATCCTGAATGCCTTCTATGATCTGTCTTCTATCCTTCTCCGTTCTGAGTGGTGGATTCATCCTTGCCAGTGTGCCATATTTCAACACAGCATCCTCTATAAGGGTAAAATGATGTGGTGTTGCCTCTGCATGAACATCCGCACCAAGTTTCTTTGCCGTCCTTACTATATCCACCGAATTTCCTGAACTGATATGCTGTATACACACAGAGGCTCCGGTGTGGAGAGCCAGAACACAATCCCTTGCGACCATTATATCCTCGGCTGTCCTCGACGCGCCTCCATACCCAAGCTTTTCTGAGACTTTGCCCTGATTTACCCCCGGCTGTACTATAAACAGTGGATCTTCTTCATGAAGGCTTATAGGAAGATCAAGCTCTCTGGCCTTTTCCATGGCTTCAAGCAAAAGTTTCTCGTCCATAATAGGGATTCCATCATCCGTGAATCCTGCCGCACCAGCCGCTGCAAGACCATCCATGTCCACAAGTTCCTTGCCTGCGAGCTCTTTTGTCACTGTGGCAGTCTGAACAACGTGAATACCAGTCTTGGCGCCTTTCTCCTGTATATACTTCAGAGTATCCAGATTATCCACTGCAGGCTTTGTATTCGCCATACATACAACCATGGTAAATCCGCCCCTGGCTGCAGCCGCAGCTCCTGTATTTATATCTTCTTTATATGTGAATCCTGGATCACGAAAATGCACATGTGTATCCACAAGTCCCGGCGCGATCACAAGTCCCGTGGCATCAATCACCTCAGCACAATCCACATCCAAGTCCTTTCCGGTCTTTGCTATAGTATTTCCGTCAACCAACACATCCATAATCTCATCTGTACCTGTTACAGGGTCAACGACTCGTCCGTTTTTTATCAATATCATTCTTTATTCACCTCATCACAATATTTAGTATTATCTTCTATTATCTGGCTGTGTGCCATAATTTCCTGTCTGACCATATGTATCCGTATACCCGAACTGTCCATATATATTCGGCTGTGCTCCATAGCCGCCCGGCTGACCGTATGTGTTCGGATGCGCTCCATAGCTGCCCGGCTGACCATATGTGTTCGGCTGCGTGCCGTAGCTGCCCGGCTGACCGTATGTGTTCGGTTGCGCTCCGTAGCCGCCTGGCTGACCGTATGTGTTCGGCTGCGCTCTGTAGCCGCCCGGCTGACCGTATGTATTCGGTTGCGCTCCATAGCCGCCTGGCTGACCGTATGTGTTCGGCTGCGTGCCATAGCCGCCTGGCTGGTTATAATGATTTGACTGACAGCCTCTCATAGGCATATATCTGAAATTGTATGGTGCTGTCCATATAGGCTGTACAGCTATAATATGATCCTCCTTTGCCGCATGTGTTATAAGAAGGAACATCAGAATTATCACTAGCGCAAGTACCGCTATACAGAGCAGAACACTGGTGTCCTCAACCGACAGAACGAAGTCATACAGACCATGTATTCCAAGAGGACACACATACGCAAGCAGAAGATTGCCAAATGCACTCTCACCATTATTGGCATCTTCTCTCGCTTTGGCATATAAAAATCCCATAACAACACCACACGCACAGTGAAGCGGAACCGCAGATACGGCGCGCATGATTCCGGTACCTATTCCTCCCTGAAACACATATATTACATTCTCAAGAGTTGCAAATCCGAGGGATGAGCAAACTCCATATATCACTCCGTCATAGCTGTGATCAAAATTCTTGTTCTTCCATGTCATCAAAAGCATTCCAAGGAATTTTCCAAGCTCCTCTATCATCGCAACTATGAAAAAACACTCCACAAAATTATACATTGCAGAGCTGGGATCCAATCCAAGCATATACAATAATCCCGAACCCAAAATTTCAACAATGACCGCAGGTATGGCACTCACCGCGCCAAGAACCGCCAGCCACACAAGGAGACTGGTTGGATTTCTTCTCTGTTTATTTTTCCCCACCACAAACAACAAAAGTAAAATCGATGGCAGTATCGCCAGCCTCAACGCAAATGCACTCATGTAACACTCTCCCTTTATCTTATGCTAATAGACATATATATTCTAAGATACCATTTTTGATTGAAATTCACAATAAGCAGTGACCTTACATGATATTATTTTTCACAAATACGCAAAGAGCGGACATCCCTCAAATGGAAAAGCCCGCTCTCTGTCATACTATAAAATTGCTCTGTATACATGTATTATATATTCTATGATTTTACATGTACTATATACCTGCCTTATATACGCATTTAATCTCTCTTCGTCACATCTATATCACCGCTGCTCGTAATGATCTCACAGCTGCCCTCTGCATCAACATAAGAATCCGGAACATCTACATCGCCACTGCTTGTCTTTGTCTTATAATTGAATCTCTTATTTGAAGTTATATCCACTGATACATCACCACTTGAAGTTTCTATGGTGAATACTGCCGCATCACTGTCCGAGAGTGTTATATCACCACTTGACGCATTGCATACTACACTCTCTGATTTCATATTTGTTGAACTGATATCACCACTCTTCGTTGTGAATTCAGCCTTATCTGCAGCTACAGTGTCGCTGAGTGTGAGATCTCCGCTATTTGCGGAAAGATTCAGCTCCTCTGTCGCAACACTGTCAAGCTTTATACAACCGCTACTTGCTTTTACTGTGATGCTGTCTGCATTTGCACCTGTTATACCAATGTCTCCGCTCGAAGTAACAATGTCTATATCCTTCACCGCAAGATAATATTCCACATCCACATCGCCGCTGCCTGTGACTATCTTTATATCCTCATATTCAGTCCCAGCGAGATATACTGTAACCGACGGCCATGCAACTGTACTCACACCCAGTGATATATTAAATGCTCTATTTCTCGTATCATCGGCTGTTATCTTCAAAACCCCATCCTTCACATCAACATGATGTGTAAGACCTGTGCAATCATAATACTCAACGTAGTCTGCATCTCCCTCGGCCTTCTTCACCATGACATCTATATCCGATGAGCTCTCTATGTCTATGCTCTTGAATCCATCTTTTACATACTCTGTCTTTTTCTCATATTGTATATTCTCTGACTTCATATCCTTGAGATTGATCTGCACATTCGGCCAGCTGAAACCATTTGCCGCAAATGCAGATATTATAGTTATTATTCCGGCAACTATCATAACCGATGCCGCTATAACCGCTTTCTTTGTCCTGCTCATATCCTATTTCTCCTTTACAAACATTCTCTTGATACCGTTCACACTGGCCTTGCACACCTTGAATATGCCCACTGTAACAGGTTTTACCGACACAATGAAAAGTATCGCAATTCCTGTACCGATAAGCGCTGCTCCAAGCATGAGAAAAGCTGCATATGGGCAATGGGCTATGAACAGTGGGATTACACTCACTATTCCGCATATCCCTGCCACTACAAAACTGAGCACGACCACATAAAATGACACAAGCAGTGTAAATGCTACTATCCAAAGTGTTAATAAAAGCACCGCTGCGGTTATGAGAAGCGGTATCCATACCGGCGATCCGAGAATTATAAGGATAACCTCCCAAGCTTTGAGCTCATGCTTTGGCTTTATCTTCTCTTTGACGATCTTTGCAAGAGGCATCTCCGAGAGTATCTGTTCTACCGCATCATCCGGCGACACCATATCCGCAACAGCATCATCCTCGGAAAGTCCATCCTCGATCCTGTCATCGATCATCTCACTATAATAATCTGTAAATCTCTCTATATCCTCAGCCGGCATGGCCTTGATCTTCTCCCTTATGGCCGTCAGATATTCCTGCTTATTCATCTGCTTCATCCTCCTTCACTATGAACTGATATATAGATTCCAATTCCTTCCACTCTTCTTTGAACTCTTCTATCCTCGCCCTTCCGGCATCTGTTATATGGTAATACTTTCTTAGTCTGCCATTATGCTCCACAGAATACACATTCAGGAAAGCGCCAGCTTCAAGTCTCCTGAGTATGGGATAAAGTGTTGATTCAGATATGGTCACATATGGTTTCATATCTTTGATGATCTGGTATCCATATGAATCCTCGTCCTTTATGGCTGCCAGCACACATACATCCAACATTCCTCTTTTTAATTGTGTGTCCATCGCTATACCTCCTAACGTGGTATACTATACAACGCATAGTATTATGTGTCAAGTGGTATTTTCTATAATATCTCCACTTCGACAAAGGGGACAGGTACCTCCGTCCCCCAATGGAGTATATAAAAAGTGCGGGATATCTCTGTTTTAGAGGCTCCCGCACTTTCGATTTCTTTTATATATGCAATTCTAAATTTTCGGCACTTTTATTATAAAACTTCTATAACGTACTCTTTGTTGAATGAATGTCCACTCTCAAGGCTGTTTGAATACTCACGGTCTTCTAGTTCACCGGCATAGCCCTCTCTGTCGCATCTGCCAAACCAAGGCTCTATGCAGACAAATGGTGCATGCTTCTTGGCAGGCGACCATATACCAATCTGTGGCACGTCAAATTTCAGCTGAAGAACCGGCTTATCCGATACGTCCTTGAGTGTCACGGTATTTATGCCCTTCCCGTCTATGATAAGGGCATCCTCGTCAAACATCTCATCGGTAAGCTTCAGCACACCAGCCGTGAGGCTATGGGTAACTGTCCTGCTGCCAAGAACACCACTTTCTGTAAGCAGACCACATTCAACCTCGGACTTATTGGTATGCATATCAAGTGAATAACCATTTACGCCGCCATCGCAGGCAAACGCAGGATGTGCACCGATTGAGAAATGAAGCTTTCCGGCGCCTGTGTTGACCACTGTCCACATCACATGAACACCTGCGCCCTCAAGCCTGTAGCCAATGCGGAGAGTAAAATCAAATGGATAGTTCTTCTGCCACTTCTCGTCCTTCACCAACTCAAACCACACTGTATCCTCTGTCTGCTCTGCCACCACAAACTCGCTGTCCCTTGCAAAACCATGCTGCGGAATACCCTCATATGTAACTCCATCATGTCTATATGTCTGATTCTCAAGCTTTCCGACAAATGGAAACAGCACCGGAGAAACTCTTCCCCAATATGCTGCATCTCCGCACCACATATACTCTCTATCCGTCTCGTTACTCTTCAGACTCACAAGCTCTGCACCGTGAGTATTTACTCCGATAGCAATTCTGTCATTTTTTAATTCAACAATACCCATCATGTCCTCCTATACTCCAGCCAGTCTGGCTGATCATAATTTACAAATAATATTATACACATTTACAACATTATAGCACAGGTAAAAAAAAATACGGTCACTTAATGAACTAATAAGCAACCGTATTTATATAATTAAGCAATAGTCGCTGTCAGGGTCCCAAGTATCACATGAAGCCTTGAAAGTAAATGTTTATTACAAAACTTTGTTTATATACTGTTTCCCGGCATCCGCAAATCGTTATCCAAGCGCGATCATTCTGTTGATGCAGCGGGAAGCTCCCTCCATCACCTCATCAGATAGGACTATCTCTTCGCCACCTGTGCCCTTTAATACATTCAATATGTCAACCAGGGTAGTAAGCTTCATATTATGGCACATCAGCTTTGAAGAAATTGGATAGAACATTTTGTCAGGGCACTCATACTGAAGATGCTCCACAATACTGTGCTCTGTACCGATGATAAACTCTTTTTTCTCTGACTTTCTGGCATATGCCATGATTCCTGTGGTTGAACCTACATAATCAGCCTCTGCTACTACATCCGGCCTGCACTCAGGATGGACAAGAAGTTCCGCATGTGGATGTAACGCTTTTGCCTTCAAAGCATCATCTAGGGTAACCGCAAGATGTCTAGGACATCCGCCGTTAAAAAATGCAAATTCCTTTTCCGGCATCTGCTTTTGAACATAGTTTCCAAGATTCGGATCTGGAATAAAAAGAATCTTGTCATTATCAAGCTTGCTGCAGATCTGCACTGCTGATGAGGATGTCACACATACATCACAGGCAGTTTTCAATTCAGATGTCGTATTTATATAGGCGACAACCGCATATCCCGGATACTTCTTCTTCATCTCATTCAGCGTTTCAAGGTTCATCTGCTCAGCCATCGGACATCCGGCCTCAGGATTAGGCAGGTACACATTCTTATCAGGGGACAATATCTTACATGTCTCCGCCATAAAACGCACACCACACATTATTATATTTTTTCGGGAATCCTTGCTCGCCTCCACGCTAAGTCCATATGAATCTCCCATATAATCTGCAACTTCAAGAATCTCATGTCCCTGATAAGCATGTGCCAGTATGCAGAAATCTTTCTCTTTCTTCAGTCTGATTATCTCTTCCTGTATCTCTTTTATCGTCATTTTATTCTCTCCAAATCATTTTATGCTATTTCTCCCACTCCTGCCACGGAACAAGGAAGCCTGTCTCATCAAGTTTCTGCTCTATGTTGTCCAGGATTTCTTCACTTGGAGCCTCTATCAGATGGTAATGATATCCGTTCGTAGCATTTCCAAGCAGGGACGACTGGCTGTTTTCCAATTTTTTCATAAATTTTGCCACATCGTATCTGGAAGCAATATTCATCTTTGCAGTAACACGATTGTACACCGTATGACTTATACTTACATTCTTTACAACACCGCCATAATCAACTATGATCGTGAGTTCTTCCTCAGTCCTGTCATAACCGTGTTTTACTTTAAACTCTCTTTGACATTTTGATTCATTCTTGTATATATAACCCCTGTTAGTTGCAATTATGCCATCATCAGCCGCCCTGATCACTGCAATATCCTGCACTATTATCTGTCTACTGACATCGAATTCTGACGCAAGCTTATTTGCCGGAACAGGGACATCTGAATTCTTCACAATGTCAAGTATCCTTTCTCTTCTCTCTTTTGCCTTCACTTTATTCCTCCGCATGAAGATTTTTCATCGATATATCCATTATAGGTGAGCTGTGTGTAAGCGCACCGCTTGATATATAATCCACTCCCAATGATATCAGTCTCTCTATGTTCTCTTTTGTAACATTGCCTGAACATTCTGTCTCCGCACGTCCATCGATCAAATCGATCGCAGCCCTCATCTGATCCGTTGTCATATTGTCAAGCATAATGATATCGGCTCCCGCTTCAACAGCCTCTTTTACCTGATCCAGTGTCTCAACTTCAACCTCTATCTTGCGGACAAATGGTGCATACTCCTTTGCCATTCTCACTGCATTGGTTATACTTCCCGCAGCGCCTATATGATTATCCTTAAGCAATACTCCATCCGACAAATTGTATCTATGATTGCTGCCTCCGCCGACTCTGACTGCATACTTCTCAAATATACGGCAATTAGGCGTAGTCTTTCTGGTATCCAGCAGAGTAGTCTTGCTTCCTTTAAGAAGTTCTGCAACCTCATGGGTATACGTAGCTATACCACTCATACGCTGCAGGTAATTAAGCGCAACCCTCTCGCCAGAGAGAAGAACCCTGATATCACCAGTCACAACTCCCATAAGCTGGCCAGCCTTCACCTCATCGCCATCTTTGCAGAAGAACTCAACCTCAGTGCTGTCATCTAAGAGTGTAAATACTCTTGCATATACATCAAGTCCTGCAATGATTCCATCCTGCTTGCATATCAGGTCTACTTTTCCTTTCTGTGCCTTTGGCATCACCGCATTTGTGGATACATCCTCACTTGTGATATCTTCCTGTAAAGCCATCATTATAAGCTTGTCCGCATTCAATTTCATTGTTATCTGATTCATTCTCAGCCTCTTCTTTCCGTTTCTGTCAAAACTATATTCTTATATTCTCTAAACAAACCATCTATATCTTCATATTCAGACAGATCTATGTTGTCTTCTCCACAGCCTCTGTGCTCTCTGCTGAACATGATATCATCTGACGCCCTCTGTGCAAATACAAGCGACTCAAGTAACGAATTGCTTGCCAGCCTGTTTCTGCCATGCACTCCATTACATCCGGCTTCTCCTACCGCGTACAATCCTTCCATGGATGTCCTTCCGGCGAGATCTGCCTTCACTCCGCCCATGTGGTAATGCTGGGCCGGCACAACCGGTATTGGTTCAACAAGCACATCATACCCCTCATCCTTGCACTGCTTGTATATATGTGGAAAATGCTGCAGGATCACATCTCTTCCAAGCGGTCTCAGATCTTCCCATACATGCTCCGTTCCATCTATCTCCATCTGTTTCCATATTGCATGGCTGACTACATCACGAGGCTGCAGTTCATCTGTAAACCTTTCGCCCGCCTTGTTTAGAAGCCATGCGCCTTCGCCTCTCACAGATTCAGATATCAAAAATCTTCTTCCCTTATTCCGGCTAAACAGTGTCGTCGGGTGGATCTGCACATAATTCAGATTCTCTACCTCTACTCCATGTTTTAAGGCAATTGCTATGGCATCACCTGTTATATGGGCAAAATTCGTTGAGTTCTTATATATGCCTCCGATTCCACCACACGCCAATACAACGTTGTTGGATCTAAGTATGCTTATATTCTTCGCCTCATCAGCTATAACCACTCCACCACAGGCATTGTCATTGCAGATGATGTCGAGCATAGTCGTATACTCACATATCTCGATATTGGATTTCTTCTTTGCGCACTCCAGCAAAGTGGATGTAATCTCTTTGCCGGTAATGTCCTCATGGAACAATATTCTTGGCTGGCTGTGAGCTCCCTCCTTGGTGAAGGCAAGCTTACCGCTCTCATCCCTCTCAAATCTGACTCCAAGCCTTATCAATTCTCTGATAACAAGATTCGATGATCTGATCATCAGATCGACTGTCTTTTTATTGTTCTCATAATGGCCTGCTCTCATGGTGTCTTCAAAATAATCTTCGTAATCTTCCTCACCCCGCAGCATACATATGCCGCCCTGGGCCAAAAAAGAGTCGGACTCATCAGCCCGCCTTTTTGTGATAATACAGACCTTTTTTGTCTCTGGAAAATTCAACGCACAGAACAAACCTGCAGCGCCAGTTCCCACGATAATAACATCATATACAGTGTTCATCATTTCTCCTCTTCAAGTATGCATCATATTATTCTTTATAACCTGACTTGCATATAAACATAACATATGTAAACACATATGTAAAGATATATGTAATGTTATGTGTAAACTTTTGATGTAAAGTTTTGACTTAATGTAAGTGCATGTAAACCGTAAGTCCATATAAATTTTATATAAAAGAATAAATATTTCATATAGAGTAACTGCTATAGGAGTAATTGCTATGTCATCCAATTTATTTCATAAAAAATGCACCAACATGACTATTTTCAATCGTGTTGATGCATTTTCCATACATATAAATATTTTCGTCATCTTGTCTGTATATCGTATCTACTTTAAGACTTTCTTTATCTGTTTCTCTGTGGCAATCGGGTAGATATCATCCATATGCTTCACTATCCTCTTCCACGATTCCTCAGGGCTCTCATCATATGCGGACGTCACGTGATCATATCCCCACAGCTTTTCCGGCATGGAATACACAGCCACATTCCAGCCGTATTCCGCTCCCTTTTTGTTCACCCGCTTTCTAAAATCGCATGCACACAGATAGGTCTGCATCTGAAGCTGTGTCATCGTACCCTCAAAGCCCTTCTCGCCGTCCTTGCCAAATCCGGCAAGCTTCTTGATATCAAATGATAACAGCTCTGTATCATACAGGCTCTCCGGTTTTTCTGCTGCAAATTCTGCATCGCTCTCCTCATCTATCCGGTCATCCATGAACAGATCCATGATCTTCTTCTGTCTGAATGATGCAAGCTCATCATCCCATCTGGCATCGAAATCATATCCAGCTCTTCTATAATTTGCAAAATACGGGAACCATTTCTTTGAGATAAATCCCGCCTTATTGTGGAAAAATTTGCCATATGCGATATCGCCTCTTCTGGCTATGATCTCGCGCCACACCCAAGGATCTCTCTCTGCATCCTCACTCCACCAGTACTTCTCCGTGGTTCGCTCCTCCACTGAAAATCCAGGTATCTCATTGCGGAAAAGAGGCAGAAATCCCACTTCCTCTATATATCCGATAAGCTCGTCCACCGTGTGCAGGCACTCCGGATCATCCTCCGAAACTCCATACATGATCCATGTTCCGTCTTTTGATTCCATAAACTCTCCTAAATTATTCGCCCCTCAAGGTGATCCATCTCATGGAGCACTATCTGGGCTATATATCCGTTGAACTTCATACGCTTTTTTGCAAATGATGCATCCTGAAACTCTACCTCTATGTCTCTATACCTTGTCACCTTTCTCGTGCCGTCCAGAGACAGACATCCCTCCTCTGTCTCGTAAGCCCCCGACTTTGACAGAAGAACCGGATTCAGCATGACAACATTGGCAAATCCCATGCTGACGATGATTATCCTCTTCTTATATCCGATCATGTTGCCCGCCATGCCGACGCACCTCGCCTGATTTGCCGCTAATGTGTCCTGCATATCTGCTATGATCCCCGCATCCATAGGTGTCATCGGAGATGACTTCTGGCTGAGAAACATCTGGTCTCTTACTATCTGTTTTACCATGGTCTATTACCTTTCCTTATCTACTCACCATTCTTCACATACAGGAATATTTTTGACTTGAGAAGCCTCTTCGGTGTTGCCGAGATCTCGCATATCTCCTCATATATACGGTTGCACACGATAAAATACGCTGCCATCGCCGTCAGCACATTCTTCTGATTTGCCCGCTGGAAATTATACATTCCAGTCTTCTCGTTCCTGTCACTTCTGGCATGTTTTACCAGATTATAGTCATTCCACCAATCTGCGATCCGGTCACCCACAAACGCACTGAACGGCTTCAGCTCGATATCTTCAAAAGTATCTATCGTCCTCACCGCATCCAGACGGATATCCGGGAATTTTCTAAGCACAGGAGTAAGCCTGTCATGTATGCTGTACTTCTTCCTGTAATCATCCTCCTCGACTATCTTGCAATATATCTCTATCAGAGAGTCTATATTGCTGCAGATATTCAGGAACATATTTATGTATCTGCTTGAAAATGTCGAGAAGTTGCTCTTGTGGATATCCACATACTCAGAACTGATCCGGACGTCCTTCTCAATGATCTGGTATTGCTTCCAGAAAATATTCAGGAACTCCTTCTCAGTTATGACAACTCTGGTCTTCTTTACCAGAACATTTACCCACAAATGCCCCTGACCTGTCCTGTCAGGTCTCACATCCTGACTCGTCCATACATCCTCAAGGGCCGCGCCAGAAACCGAATACACCATATCACAAACCTTTGTCTCAGTATAATTGGCAAATGTTCTTCCATCATCCCGCGTCTGCTCACCTTTTCCATACTTCCACGAAGCATAAAATACACCGCCAACCTTAAGCGCTTTCATAACCTTCGCAAAGATCCTGATCATATCACCCTTGTCAACATGGAGCATCGAGGCACACGCCCACACCGCATCAAATTCATTTTCGCAGTTTATATCCTCAATACGCATATTCAGAGCAGGTCTTCCCGTGAGCTCATATGTCTTCTTACACATTGTTTCAGACGCATCCAGAGATACGACATCATATCCCTTGTCCAGAAAATATTTGCTGTCGCGGCCACTGCCGCAGCCAAGATCAAGAATTCTGCTGCCCGGCTTGAGATGTTCCTCAAAGCGCTTGTAAATGTCCGACATGTCTGCATTTCTGGTTATCTCGGAATACCTGTCAGCATGTGTGTTGTAGTATTCTATTGTTCTGTTTGTATTTTTATCATCCATTAAAATCTGACCTCTTCCGGTTCATGTGTAGTAAGGGTGCGAATCCCCCTCCACTTTCATATGTATCTACAAATTATTTGCCTTTCGCAGCAGCTTCTCAAAAGACTCCGCAAATCTCTGATCATCTTCATCGGTTCTCTTCCGTGGTCCTTTGATATGATTCCGGCTTAACGCCCTTCTCGCTTTCTTGTTCAGATGCCTCTCCATAAGCATCTGATCAATATTCTCATTTGTATACCACTTTCCCGATTGATGTATTGCAAATGCACCTTTTCCCAGAGCCATTGCAGCCACGCCATAATCCTGAGTAACAACTATATCACCTCTATGGCAAATGCTTATCAGCTTGTAATCCACAGCATCCGCTCCAGCACCGACCACGATAACCTCACTGTAATCAGATGTGAGGACATGGTTCGTATCGCATAGAAGCGTTACCGGGATGTTGTATTTTATTGCTATGTCTTCAACTATATCAATCACCGGACACGCGTCAGCATCAACAAATATCTTCATTGACCTAGTCCTTTCTCGTGCTGTCTCTACAGCAACGCCTTTAATTTAGACGCCTCCTCTTCTGTAAGTGTCACACCCTTACCCATCTTCTCATGCTCTGGGGCCCACTCTCTGATATCATACTTTGGTGTGCCACCGTTCCACGATATCTTATTAAGTTCCTTAGTCCATCCCTTTGCACTTTCCGAGATCACTCCTATGTGCTCCACTATTTCGTATTTAAAATCTGCCATTTTCTATGTATCTCCTTTATCCTTTAAAGATAAAGCCCGTCACAACTCTTTGTTTGATGTGATGGGCCGTTGTTAATCATTATACCTGTTTTTATGAGGCTTTTCAATGATGCTATATCCTCAGAAACGTGGGATTACAATTATTGGAGCGAAGAAAATAATTCTTGATCTATCATGTCCATTGACTTCATCTTTGACAACCACTCATCTGGTATACCTTCAAGTCCATACATGATTCCCGCAAGTCCCCCGGCTACCGCTGCTGTCGTATCCGTATCGCTGCCCAGCTTCACCGCCTTGAGCACACAATCCCTGTAGTTATCAGTCGTAAGCAGGCACCACATAGCCGCCACAAATGTATCAACAACGTACCACGAAGATCCTACGGATAAACTGTTAACCATATTCTCTATTCCAATAGCTGCCGATAGCTTTAAACCTTCTGGTACATGTTCCATTATTGCCTCTGCAAGCGGCACACCATTTACAAGAATATGCTCCTTCCTTTAGCCATCTGTGAAATCTGTCTCTGATGTCGTACACATCAACTCTGCCACACGCTTTGATACTGGCGCAAGTGGCAAGCACCATACTGGTATCATCCGACCATGTTCCCTCCGGCTGATTGTGCGTACCATAGCCTATCATATCTGTACATTCAAATGCGCCCCTGAATTTAAATTCATACGGGACGCCCAACGCATCGCCTACGGCAAGACCGTAGATGGCGGATTTTAAAGTATTTGTCTTGTTCTCATCTATTGATGCCAATAGTAAGTCATCTGTATTATCAAACATAAGGTGATATATTTCCTGTCCCACAGCAAGCATTGAATCATCTAATACAGCAAAGTACCCCCCCCATATCCACTAAGGAATCAAGGGAATCGGCAACTGCTCTTAGTGCAACATTTCCATAAGCCTTCATTGGCAGCATTGACCACGCAATCAACATCTAACTCCGTTATTCCTGTTTTTACAATATGTATGTGTTCTATATAGTCTGACCTTCCTTCCATATTTAGAGTTCCAATCGTGAAATATCCACATGATTACATGAATTGATCATTTCCGGTGTCACATTCTCAATGTTATTTATCTATTGGTCTTGTAAATTTGCACTTCGGATATGCGCTGCATCCCCAGAACGCGCCATATTTGCCATTTCGCTTCACAAGATCACTACCACAAAACGGACACTTTGTCTTGATATTTTCAATATGCTGTTTCTTTTCAGCAGTGCTCTTATTGGTCAGATTTGTCAGCTTGTCCCTCATCGCCACTATCTCATCATGAGTATACTTAACTGGCATGCCGTTAAGCTGAGATCGTAATCTATTAAGCATATGTGGTCTACGCACTATTATAACATCTGATGTATCTGGCGGTATTTTCTTCAATGTGCACCTCTCAGAAAATACTATGTACGACATAAATTCTGACACTGGCTTTCCCAGATATTCTGCCAACGCCTTTATATGTGTCCTGTTCTGCTTTATTGGATTATAAAACTTATGTTTCTCCCCATTCGGAAAGCTCTGTGTCCAGTTCAACTGATTGCAATCGCCAAATATCCACCCGCTGTAATTCTTACTCTCGATTACAAATATGCCCTTCTCATGTATCATCAACATATCTATTTCCGTAGTCTTGCTGCCTGTCGGAACATAAACATTCTTGAGTACAACAAGATCACCAGCTATGTTGTCATGTGTAAGTGCATATTCTGTTAAATACTCACCGTACTGCCCTACATTTCTGTAATGTAGGAGTGAGGTTATTATGCCTGGCTGTTCGCCTTTTAGTATTTCGAATAATCCCATTTATTCCCCCTATAAGTTATCTTGCTCAATTTCCACAGCATGCTTCTAAGCTACTTTTTTTCTTATCCACACTTCATAACGTGTTTTTTGATTTTCTCATGCTTTGGGGTGTCTTCTATATAATATTCGTCAATCCGATAACTAGAAATATAATCTAGATTCCACAACTTTTTTAGCAATTTTTCATTATAACCATATTTATCAATAGGCAAAAACTCTTTATGTCTTCTCGAAATATCAGCTAGTTGTTTATATTCAAAAGCTAATGAATGCAATTTCTCTGATATTTCCTGAATAGTAAATATATCTATTTGATTTAATAATAGCTGATAACGATTCTCTACTTTTAACAATTCCCAGGCCCTATCAACGATTCTTTTTTCTACAGGAATATTCAATTTTCGAATTTCCATCGCAAGAGTCTCATCCACATTGGATATAGGTACCTGCCTCAACAAACTATTTATTTCTAATTCATTAAAACAGTTTCTAGCTATCAATGCACTCACTGTCTCAATTTCTAAATCTACATTTTCAATATCATTTACAAATTCGTTCTTATTATATATAAGATAATTCACGACCTGCTCTGGTGCAACTTTATACATAGATTTTAAATATTCATGTGAATATGGCACATATCTATTATTTACAAGGACTTCTATTCTATCATACTCAAACTTAGCTAGATCCAAATCAAAGTATTCTATATTGTATGTACTAATAATCAAAGAAAATGTTTCATCCGTAACACTTTTCTTCATAAAAGCGTATGTTCAATTTTTCTCTTTTTATGACCATTTATCTATTTCAATATCCACGCCATTTTGAACTAAATCAGTTGCTAATGCTAATACCCTATCCTGATATTCCTTAGAAGCCCATGCATAAGAAATAAATACTCTTTTTTTTATTTTTGCATTCATTTTGATCACATCATATACATATACACCAACTATATAAATTGTTAATCTGTTTTTACCTCAAATAAACATCATAAAACCATATACCATATAATCCATCTTACAAACACATCCTCGTATCTCTTCATTTTCTTTCACTTTACATCCTTACTCAAACCGATTTTCCTTATCATCCTTTTTTAACTGTTCACACTTTTTGTTGATAATCATCTAAAAATATAATAACCAATCTTGTACGCTACTTCCCATACCAAATCTGCCTTCTGATCTATTTTACACTTCTAATTGCAATCAATGTTAATCTCCACCTATTTATCTCTAGATATTTTTATGCTTATATTCTAATTATCAATTTTTCAGCCATACTAAATATTCGTCTAATTTTTTACGTCCTTTCCCTTCAAAGTTTCTCGTGACACATATTATTTGTGAATATATCATTTTCTGCAGTGCTACACTACTATCTTTATCTACTGCAAATTTATTATATTCACACTTAACCTCTTCAACATTCAAACCACTATCCCATAAAAAGAAACCTATAGTAAACACAGGCAAATACTCATAACTTAAACTGTTCTTATTTTCATCAAGTCGATTAATAAACTTAATAAACTCAGTTTTACACATTGATATATTATTTTTTTTATTTCTTCTAATCCATATATAAAATAATGCACATATACTGTTCATATATTCAATATAATGTTTAAACTTTCTATTAAATATTATGCCTACTCTTGGAACTATAACATAATTACCTTCATCAATTTTTAACGCATATCCACATTTACCTTTTAACATAATTATAATTGCTAATTTTAGCGTCTCTGGTCCAACCACAATAAATACCGTAAATACAATTAGAATACATGTATATATCTTTATTTCCATATTAAGAATGTGCCTATAATATAATAATATTATTAATAGTACATTATTTAATAAAAGCACAATTCTAACTATTTTGTAACATTTTTGCTTAATTACATCTAATGTTGATACAAATTCTATGCTCTTAACTGTATTTATTTTATTATTTAATAAACATCGCATAAGATATTCTAAATTAATATAAATAGTATCTTCATTCCAATATTCTTCATCTCCCAAATTTGTTAAATCTATTTGATTGTACCAAAATACTTTATATAATTCTTTCAGCAACGAAAGTTCTATTTTTTCACCAAATAATATCTTTCTAATCTTATATAATACTATAATTCCACAGCCTATATTAAGTATAGTGAATGTAAGAATTGAACTATATATAATAATATTACTAGAATTCAAACCCAATACATTTATAACTATATCGCCTATCATCGTAATTACCAGTACTGTAGTATACTGTGGTATTTTATAAAATTGAAACACATCCCAAACAGAAAAAAATAAGTAATACTTTTTTACCAACGTAATAATTACACAAACTACACCAATAACAATACCTGACAACCCCAGTACAACATCTGTTATACTATTAGTGTCTAATTGGAAATTAAACATTTTAAATTTATATTGTAACACATATAAAATCGTGCTTATAAAAATACCTCCCCAAATCACAGCAAAGAGAGACTCTCCAAACCATACATTATCAAATGTATAATAAATATTTCTTACCGAATAATCTTCTCGCGATATAAACATTATATCTATGTAATTTTTATATTTGTTTTTATCCTTCTTTTTTTTCTTCTTTTTATCCTCTTCTTTATCTTTGTCTTTATAATAATGTGCAACCATACAAGTTGTAACCAGAACTAAGATATAGAATATAACAGTAATAAAAAGCCAAAGCCCAACTAAAGTATTTAATATCATCTTCCTAACTCCCCCTTTATTACATATGCCTGTGCGTAAAACTCAAACGGTGGTATCTTTGTATCAGGAGCAGCTAATGAGCTAATCAATTTATTATAATTTTCTCTGATCAAATCATTTGATACAGCAATTATATATATTACATTCCCAACTACTGATCCATCATAATCTTGTACACTAGTATAATTCTTCGATAATTCGATTGTATATCTCTCTGATATCTCTGTTACTAATTTACTTAATGCACCATCAGGCGAAAAAATAATTTCTCTGCCTGTATACGATATCCTTGTTTTCTTTGAAATTGTAAACATTAATAATTGTAAACTTAATTCCTGTGCCCCAGACAAAGATCCGAAAACATTCTGTATTTTTCCTAATGACATCGTCCATATTTTCCCTTGCTTACGCAAAAAACAATCAACAGAATACCTCTTAATTTTACAATTTAATATACAACATGTAAACTTCACCACTTTCCTCAATGACCACTCACTCCCGTTTTTTGACCGTTCGCCGCTGATTTTTATCGAATTTATACTTTTTTTACCAAATCTTAGCCAGATACATACTTTAGCCACACATCTTATTATTTTTGATAACATGTAACCCTCTCATATCTAACAATATATCCATGCTGAAATACATGTTCACCTTATACTCATCCTCCCCCATGCAACCCAAAAGAAGGTCGCCTTCCGGCAGCCCCCTATCGTTCATCTCAAGCCCCAACTCCATTCCACGCTGAGAAGTCTATCAAACTTCCTATGCTCGAGGTCAGTTCTTCATGATTGAATGCCTCCAGCACACTCTTCATTGTCTTGGCAAATCTTTTCTCGTCCTTTGTGAGTGCCAGAAGATATGCGGTGTTTCTGGCATCACAGCAAGCGTCATGCTTCTGACCTGCAAAGTCTATACCTGCATAATCCACCGCCTGGGATAAAGTAATGATCCTTCCAATGCCAACCAGATCGCTGAATTCCTTCTGGAAGTCATGCCACTGTCTGAACACCTTGTCTACATCTTCATTCCACTGTATGTTCTTCAGCTTCATTTCTCTGCGAAGCTGAAGTTCATCAGAATCGCTCCAACCATACATGACCACTTCTTCTCCGAAACTGATGCACCACTTTATGAAAGCGTCAAATGCATCTGCAAACACAGGACTATCCTGAAGCATATCCATGGTTATTCCCGTAAGCTTCTCAACCTTTTTTACCACCTTATCGTTGAACTGCGGTTTTACATACATCTTAAATGCGCCTATTTCCTCGAATTTTTCATTCATGGTAACGGCCCCGATCTCTATCACCTCATTGGTGCTTATCTTTCTCTCATTTTCATATTTGAAGTCCAACCAGTTCATCTCAAGATCTACAACTATATGTACCATTTTTGCTCCTTTCCGACACCGTATCATATTTTTTCACAATCCTAACTTTTCTCTTATGCAATTCTACCTCATTTAGTGTACTATTTTTTTCACACCGGGGTAAAACAAAAAGGACAGCCACCAATCCGGTAGTCTGTCCCTGTCTGTTTCATATATCATTGTTCGCTGCTTTCACTGACTAGTGTTTCCTACGCTATCGGCCAAACTTTTCAAGAGCCGTCCCAATCTTCAGATTTCTCTCAGTCGCCATCTTGTCAAACTTTATAACATAGCAGCCTATATCTGTCCGCATAGCTGTTATAGTGCCCTCTCCAAATACTTTATGCATCACACGGTCACCCACTGAAAGTTCCGTATCCGGAGGGCATATCCTGGATTCATTTGCCGCTATGTAGCTCATAGCATCGTCCACCAGTCTTTTAGGGAGATCATGTGCATAGTCTATCACGTCACGGTCTATATTGAATATGAATCTGGATGGATACCGGAAAGACTCGTCATAGTTCAACCCCTCGGCATCGCTGATATACAGAGCCTTCTCCGCTCTAGTGAATGCCACATACGCCATTCGTCTTTCTTCCTCCAGGCGTTCCTCTGTATCCACGTGCTTACTTGGGAATATCCCCTCATTCATCCCGCACACGAACACATAAGAGAATTCCAATCCCTTTGCCGTGTGAACTGTCATCATGGACACTGTCTCTTTGTCTTTTTCACGGTCATTGTTCGTGTAGAGCGCGATGCTCTGGAGATATTCCTCCAGGGTATTCTCTTCACCTGATGTCTTCTCGTATTCATCTACAGACTGCTTGAATTCCGCCAGATTATCCAGACGCTCCTGCTCACCCGACTGTCTGAGCATCGCCTCATACCCAGTCTGATCCAGTACCTCCGTCACCAGATCTGACAGACTCTTTTCCTTATAGGTCTTCTTGAACGCCTCTATGGTATCCACAAATGCTGCAGCCCCAGTTGACTTGATCGTTTTATCCTCCAGAATGTCCAGGAGACCGTTATACAGTGAACATCTGTGACTCTCCGCATATGCCTTTACGAGAGCCATTCGTTTCTTGCCAAAGTTGCGCTTTGGCTCATTGATCACGCGGCGAAATGACAGATCGTCCGAATAGACTATCATTCTGAGATATGCAAGTACATCCTTTATCTCTTTTCTTTTATAAAACTCCACTCCACTGTACAGTGTATACGGAATCTTTGCCTTGATGAACGACTCCTCTATATTTCTCGATACAAAATGAGATCTGTACAGCACCGCCATCTCGTTGTATGATGCACCTTCTGAAACCAGTCTCTGTATCTCCGAGGTCATCCACTGAGCCTCATCCCCGGTCGTCCTGGAATGTATATATATAGGTCTTCTGCCCGACTCCTTATACGCCTCAAGCCTGTGCGGAAGCCTCTTCTTGTTCTTCTCTATGAGCGAGTTGGACACAGCAAGTATCTCTGGTGTTGATCTGTAATTCATATCAAGGAATATGGTTCTGGTATTCTCATGTGTCTCGTCAAATTCAAGTATGTATTCTATCTGTGCCCCGCGCCATGTATATATGGTCTGATCCGGATCTCCCACTATGAACAGATTCCTGTGATATCCACTGAGAATCTCTGCCAGCGCATACTGACTGTTGCTCACATCCTGAAATTCATCCACCATGACATACATCATCCGCTCCTGCCATTTGATCCGCTTCGTTTCATCTGTCTGAAGTATATACAATGCAATCGTTATGAGATCGTCATAGTCAAGCCCATACACCTTCTTCTGCTCATACAGATATCCCAGGAATACCTTATCCTCCACCTTCTCTGCCTTCTCATAGTCTGCAAGAAGTTTTTCGTTCCCTATCTCCGCAAGATACGGTATATGCAGCATCTGACTTTTCAGGGCTGTTATATGATCTCTCGCAGAGTCAAATGTATATGTTCTCGACTGTATATGTGCATTCTCATACACAGTCTTGAGTATCTCCTCTGTATCTTCGTCATCCATGACCACAAAGTTCTGTGGGAAGTTGATCGCATGTATGTCTTCCCTCAGCAGCTTCACACAGAATCCATGAAATGTACAGATATAGCCAGTATCACTGTCACCTATCATCTGTCTTATCCTCTTGCTCATCTCCCTGGCTGCCTTGTTCGTAAATGTGACACACAATATATTCGAAGTTGATATTCCCAGCTCATTGACAAGGTATGCATACCTATGAGTAAGCGCCTTCGTCTTCCCGGTCCCCGCACCTGCAATGATCCTCACGTATCCTTCTGTGGTTGTAACAGCATCGAGCTGCCTCTCGTTGAGTGTGCTCAGATAATCCTCTTTATCTTCCATTCTGTTATCTTGAATCCGGTTATCTTCCATCCCACTATCTCCCATCTTGTTATCTATCATAAAATCTTTAATATTATCTTTCTTATAATCTTCTCTAAAATCCCAATTAAATAGAATCCCAATTAAATCTCCATCAGCACTGCAAACATATGTTCAGTATAACAAATATATCCTGTACTGTCATCACCCTTTTAGTTTGTAACAATTACAAATAGCAGGGCACAACCAACCCGAAAGCTGATCATGCCCTGCCATAAATACTGCTATGTCTATTTCTTGTAACTTATGCTACTTTTTAATACTTTTTATATATCGCATTCTTTGGCGCTGCCACACCCTTTGCCTTAATCTTAGCCATATATGACTTATAGTATTTCTTTGGTATCTTGAATGTTATCTTTGACTTTGTGCCCTTGAATGCATTCTTTGATACAGTCTTGAGTTTTGCCGAACCAACTTTGACAGTGGCAAGGCTCTTGCAGCCGCTGAATGCTGATGCACCTATAGTCTTAACATTTGCGCCAATTGAGACTGCTGTCATCTTGCTGCATCCGCCGAATGCACTCTCTCCTATGGTTGTCACCTTTCCGCCAACAGTCAGTGTCTTAAGTGATGTGCAGCCATAGAAAGCAGCCTTGCCTATGGTTTTAAGCTTATTATTTACCGGCATTGCTGTGAGCGACTTACATTTATAGAATGCATAACCGCCTATGGCTGTAACATTCTTGAATGCCGGAATAGTCTTGAGTGCTGTACATCCGCTGAATGCATATGTTCCTACAGAGACAACATTTGCACCTCCAGCAACCTTGACAATACTCTTGTAGTCCTTGAATGCTTTGCTGCCTATAGCTGTAACTTTAAATTTCACTCCGTCTATAGTTACAGTATCACTGATCGTAAGTGTCTTGAACTTTCCATTGGTCTTGGCAACTGTTGTGCCTATAAGTCCTACAGTTCCCTTGCCCTTCAGATCAGCATTTGTGATCTTGTACTTGTATACTATGTTAGTTCCTGGCTGCTTTACTGCAAATACAGAATTCTTTACTATCTTGATCTGGAATGTCTCTGTGATAGTTCCTCTGTATTTTCCGATACCATTTATTGTAACCGTTGCAGTACCATGTTTTTTATTGTTCGAATATGCTACCGTGTAATCAGTACCCTTTCTTAGAACCGTTCTGCCCGATGTAACTTTCAGATTCTTTAGGGTAATTGTTCTTCCAGTATATTTCTGAGAATCAAGTCCGGATACCTTTATCTTGTATTTTGGATCAGTGATATCCCTGCCAAGTGCCGGGATCGTCACGGTCTTCACATATCCGCAGACCTTACACTTATATACCTTGCTTCCATCTGTTGTATCAGTAGGACTTGTCTTTATGCTTCCTGAGTCAAATGTATGCTTTGCCTTATTCTGGATATCCTTGCAGCTGCATTCCTTCCAGTGATATGTAGCATCGCTCTTGTATGCATCGCCATAATCATGTACATGCTCTTTGATGATCTCAACCTGTACTGGGAATACCACACCTCTGTAAGCTCTGTTCCAGCCCTCTACTCCTGACCAGTCATAGTTAGTTATATCGGCAGGCTTAAAGCACAGCTTGTATGTTCCGCCATCTTCAGCCTTTGTTGTTCTGTCTGTGTACCATGTGTAGATTCCATTTTCTGCCTCCGGAAGTACTATATCAGCCAGAGTGTCATTTTCTTTTGCTGTGAGCTTGTCTATAGCCTGTGTGAACTTAGCCTCAGCCGGCTTTATCTCAACTGTGATCTCTATATGCTCTGCTCTTTCATATACATCCTCATCAGATGGCACAAATGTTGCAAGGAACTTCTTTGTTCCAACGTCACCGACTGACTCGTCAGCATTTTCCCAGATGAACATTCCGCCTTCTGCTTCTGGAATAACAGCCTTTCCTACAGTTTCTCCATATATAGCTGTCACTCCCTCAGGTACAGTGTATACAGGATCCTGCTTTCTCACATATACCGCAAGCTTCACTGATATTCTGACACTGCCGTCCTCTAACTGCTCATACGTTCCTGAAGCAGTATCAAGCTTGCTCCAGTCATAGTTGACTGTATCTTTCGGTACCAAGTATGCATCGTAATTGTCTTCGGATCCAGCCTTGCCAACCAACTGTGTGCTGTCTGCCCAGCTATATACACCAAGTGGTGACTTTGGAAGTGCTACATCCGCAAGTGTTTTGCCTGCATATGCGGTTCCGGCCTTTGATGCAGCAAGTGTCGGGATACCCTTCTCTATCTTCTCTATGGTAAGCGTGAATTCTGCTGTGGTCTGGTTCTGTCCTCTCACAATGATCTTCACTGTCTGAGCCTCAGCAGAAGCCTTAACCGGAGTACCGTATATCTTGCCGCCTGACATCGCAAGTCCATCAGGAAGGGTCTGCCCCTTAGCAAGTGAGTATGCGACATAGCCGTTTTCAACATCTTCATCATTCTGAACCTCGATCTTTGTGAGGTCATAGAGTGGATCAAACTTGCTAGTTGTCACTCCAACCTGTGCTGTAACCTTGTCCTCAGTCTTTGCAAGAGTTATATTGGTTGCTTCCTGCTTTGCCATATTGATCACAGCATGTGTCGGCTCATATGCCACTGTTCCGCGCCACTTGACATTGTTACTTGACGTTGCCTCATTCTGTGCTGAACCATATACCACAGAATCTATCTTCATTCCGTCTATCGGTTCGCCGTCAACTGTCACATAGAAATCCATATTTCCAGCTATGTATACATTTGCATCACCGTCAATGCCTGACGTCTTCTGATAGTTAGCATTTGTTGCCGCTATGCTTATCTTTGCATCCTCACCCTTGAAGCAGTATGCCGGATACTCTGCATCAACTTTATAGTACACACTGCTGTAATTTTTCAGCACATACTTAAGATTCGGAATCGTTGTTGTGAGTACCTTTCCAACATCCGAGAAGTTGTTATAATATGTCTCTTCCAGAGAACCATAATTTACTATGGTTCCACTGTTGACCATATTTCCGAATGTAAATGTAGCAGCTTCACGGTTGATGAACATTGAAGAAGCATTGATCCTTGTACTGTATGACCTGTCAGAAACCGTTGTGACGGTTCCATAGTTGTCAACTTTACCGCTGATACTTGATGCGCTGCTGTCACCAACGTACATATACTTCTTTGTATTCCAGATTCCATTGTTGACAAATGTTCCCTCTACATAAACATTGCCCTCTGAGGTCCATGTTCCGTTATTCTCAACATCTCCTTCGATGACAGCATTTGCTGTATGCTTAATTGATGCACCCTCAGCAACTTTGATCTTTGAACCAGAAGTTACATTGAGGATATCGGTCTCAATGTTCTCATCAACAGTGTATGTACCTCCGAGAACAAGTTTATCTTTGATCTTTAAGAAGAGTGAGCCCTTATGTGTCACCTGGAAATTCTCTGAAAGGCCTATAACACTCGCAGTGGTATTGCCACTGACATCATTGAAATAAATATCATTTACCTCTCCGCTTGCAGCAAGAACGATCTTACCGCTCACAGCATCTTCTGTAGCCGATCTTACATTTATATTGCGTATCTTATTGTTCGTATTGCCGTATACGAATGCTTTTGAACTATCATTCGAATTACCACAGCCTATATAACCTGACTTCAGCTCAGCATTCAGATCTCCAGCCACATTGGAACTGTTTACAAATGTATTTATTCTTCCTGCATACCAGTCACCATTCAGAGTGTAATTTACATCTCCTGACACAGGTGTCCTGTAAACTCCGTAGAAGAAAGCGTACGTGCTTCTATACATCTTTGAACTATAGGCAAATGCCTCTCTTGTACTCAACACACCTACCTCTGCATTTACATCTCCAGATACACTTCCTCCGCTTGTGACATACAATTCTTCCTCACCTGTGTTTGAATAATTGTCGTCCGCATACATCATAGCTGTCTTTGTGAACGCAAAATTCATCGTCTGCACATCTGAATTATATGCACCACAGGCCTTCTTATATATCTTTCCGCCTTCTGCAACGAAATTCACCGCAGCTGCATGTGCATTGTATGCGCCATATATTTCTGTTCTTACAGTGCCGCCCAGCACCTTTACAGTAACATCACCCTCAACAGTTACATTTGCAGCTCCGGACTCGTTTGAACCTGCACCATACAGGGAACCTACCGTACCGCTTCTGAGAACTATTGATATATCGCCAGTATATGCATTGTCTCCATCTGTATAACCATATATCTTACACTTCGACAGGTCGTAACTTGTCTCACCACCTATCTTAAGCGCTCTGTTGTTGTCTGCTATTCCGTCATGGTCTGCATCCATGTATATGGAAGACTTTGATGAATTTGACGGATCAGCTATTATCACAACTGAACATCCAGCAAGATTTATCTTACTTACTGATGCGTCAGTTACCACTTTATTGATATCTGACACTTCCGTGCCGGCAGCCTTTACTGTAAACTTCACTTTTACATCAACGGATGTTCCATTTCTTCCTGTCACAACAAATGTCACATCTGTCTCACCTGTTTCGGATGTCTTGCCTGTGATCTTGCCATCGGCAAGCACAAGTCCCTCCGGAAGCTTTGATCCGCTCTTTACTCTGTACTGCATATCTGTACCGTATGCCGAAGTGGTGTCTCCTGTCACATCAAGTACCGAGAGATCATATACAGGCTCCTCGGCTGTATAGCTTGTATCTGCTACGATCACAGGATCAGCATATTTTTTTGTCACTGCGATCTGATCTGCCACATAATCAGCTGTTGCGCTCATAACTGTATTTGCTGTTGCGACCTGCGCCGATCCCGAATCTCCCTTTATTGGATCTCCGCCATTTATCGATACATATACTGTGTATCCCGGTACATCTGTATACTCTGCCGTGACTAAAGAATTGTTTCTTGCATATATCAGTCCCTCGTATTCCACTACCCTGCTCTGAGTTGGAATGGAAACCGAAGTTCCCTTCATATTCGTAGTACCGCGTTCAACATTGTAGTAGATTCCGGCCCACTCGCCTGCATCTACACCTTCTGCAAATTCTCCTGCCTTTACCCATGTTCCCTCATTTGAGAACTTGTCTGAAGGGCACTTGAATGTTCCTTTCTGATATACTTTTGCCCAGCTGTCTGATATCTTGACTTCATCTGTCTCAAACTCCGACTCTGCCCCTATAATAAGTACATTATTGTAACTCGTCATATACAGAGTATTTATCTTGACATCTCCATCAAACTGAGCAGACGAATTTCTCGAGAATGAAAGACTGCCGGCGGTAATCGCAGCCGTTGCTGTAAGCTTAGATTTTTCATACATCCTCAGATATCCTGTGAGCTCAAGCGGAGCCTCCACTGATACTTCAGATTCATTGTCCAAATCAAAATCATTTGCAGCAAGCTTCTCTGTAACTGTATACTTCTTGTATATCATGATATTGTCTTTTGCTGTTCTGAGAAGCGCTCCTGTGTATGTTGATGTACTTCCACTTACCAAACCACCTGTGATCACAGCACCTGTGCAGTTCTCATAAGAGATCGTACCATCTACCTGGGTATTTACAATCGCATATACCTCACCCACATTACCACCTTTGATAACTACCGCAACAGCATCTCTTCCGCTGCAGCTCAGTTCTGAGTCAACCGCACCATATATCTTCTGTACGCTTCCTCCCAGCATCGTTATCTTTACACTGCGCTTAAATTCGCTGTCATCAACTCCAACCACAGTGTATTCTGACAGGTCTCCACTGACTAATGGTGTCTTGTTGTCAGCCTGTCCATCCTTGTTAGAATCGATATAGATCTCTGTGATCACAGGACTTTCAGCCCCTGTCTCATCCGACGAAGCTTCCGCACTGTTCTCTGCAGCCTGCAATACAACTGATGTTCCATTCAGACTTATCTGTTTATTCTCTTCATCGACTGTTATACGTCCGTCTGTATTGTCCTGTATCTTCTGCTCTTTCGAAACAACAACATTTAGCGTGATCTGTGTCTTTGTTCCATTCTTTCCTGTTATGTGGATTACTGCTTTCTTTCCATCCTCATATGCCGAGGTCGGTGTTCCAATTATAAGACTGCCATCAAGCACAAGCCCCTCCGGAAGTATATAATCCTTGTCCATCTCATAGGTTACTGTGCCCTCTTTGCCATCATTCAGGATCACAACATCCGACATATCATACAGTGGCTTTTCTGCTGTGTATTTCTGACCGAGCACAGCTGAAGGATCTGACACTGTCTTTGATGCCTTTATCTGCTTACCCTTTGTTGAGACTGTCACTATACATGGTCTTTTCGGCATGGCAAATGTATACTTGCCTGATGTCTCTGTCAGCTCATTATCCTGAGTCTCATCACTTCCCCTAAACACTACCTTTTCAAGTGTATATCCTCTCTTGATAACCGGTGTCAGCGTCAAGACTGAATCTACATATGCATACATAGTATCCTTGTCAAGATAACAGGTGTAGCCAGGATTGCTCACTGTCACAGCCTTGTCATCACATACCAGAGTAACCGGGTAGTATACATGGGCATTTTCATACAGCGTTTCGTCTGCCACTATGCCCTCTTTCATATATACAGAACCGTATGATGAATCATCTGTTCTCTTAAATGTTCCAGAGAATTTTCCCGAGTTAAGGATATTTGCACCCGCGGTGAAATATATCCCTTCCTGAGCACTTACTGTCACTCCCTTGTTAATGACAGCATATACAGCAGATGTCGATTTTCCGCTGGCATAATTACCAAAGTAGATGTTATCAGCATTTACATCTTTATCTATAACTACTTTATCGCCGCCATAGTATACATCTCCTCCATATGTGACAATTGAATCTCCATAACCGTTGTATGCAGGACATATGTAATATCCATCAGGGAGAATACACGTCTCGTCAAATGCTACCCTTACTTTTCTGTTCTGATTCGCATTTACCTGAAAACTTGCATTCTTCATACCTGTAAAGTCTGTATTCTCTATCTTGATGTCAGCAGAAAGCTGTATGGCTGAATCATTGTTTGATCCATTGCCATACTCATTCAGAAGATATACTGTACTGCCGTTATATGTACTTTCAAAGCTGCTGTCCTTCAAAGTGACCGTTGTATTTCTGCCACTCACTTTTCCGCTGTAGCTGCCACCTGCAAGACCGCACGCTGCATAATGGATATTGGACAGATCTGCAGTCAGATCACCGATAACCGAATAACTGCTCAGGAGATTAAACTCACCCTTTCCTGCATTGGTATATGAGTCTACCACCGGATTGCCAGCCGCATCGACAATTGCCTTGTCATTTGCATACTGCATATTGACATCCAGATTCTTAGCACATGTACCTGAATATGCCACTGTACACAAGTTGCTGATGACATTCCTGATGTCAACAGATGCATTTTCTGCGAATGTAGCTGTATTCAGCACGTACAGACTGTTCTTGAATGCACTGTCTGTCAAGGTAAGATCAAAATCCCCAACAACCGTCGATGAACTGCCATTTCCCCTCAGAATATATGCATTTTCTGCACTGCAGTTGGACATATCCATCTTGAGTTTTCCTGTTATGGCACCTGAAAAATCCAATCCATACAGATAATTACCTGACTTTATATTATCCAGGATCATGTGTGTCGAACCCATAGTTGAAACGTAGTACACGCCATATGTGTAATATGAACTGCTTTCAATGTTCTTAAGCGTTATCACATTCGCATAGGCATCAGCTCCCTCCGGTGACGACTGTTCAAGCTTGGCTGAATAAATACCATACATAGAACTTGATACATTGATATTCTCTATATCGATATTTACCATGCCCTTCACGGTTCCACTGCTGAGTCCGTATACTGAATCAAATTCAGCGCCCTGTCCATCTATATCTATATCTACATCACCCAATATATCTGAATTAGAGCTACCATAGACATAAATGCCTTGTCCTTTTGCATTCTTTACTTCAAATTTGAGTTTTCCTGCAATATTTGCACTATATGCTCCGTACATATACGAATATCTGTCACTGCACTCTATGCCGTTTAATCTGATACTTACATCACCGGCTGCACTGGCACTACTACTCACACCATACATCGAATTGAGTGTTGTATCACTTATATCCACAGTAACACCACCCAGCGTATTAGCGCCATTGGTCACCGCATACACATATCCAAGCTTGGCATTCTTTGCCGTCAGGACAACATTGCCCTTCACTGCATAATCTTTGCCTGAGTATGTGCCATTTGTCGCAGCATACACATATCCACTGCCCTTGTCAGCCTTTAGCATACTATTCACTGTGAGGCTGCCATCGATGGTAGATGCATACACTCCGTACAGATACCCGATGTCAGCCGTATTGTCTGCATCCACTTCCACACTTCCTGTGGCATATCCTACCTGGATACCGTACACAGTTCCAGCAAATGCATTGTCGGTTATATCAACGTCAATATCCCCATCCACCTTGCTCTGCAGTGCACCTTGCACCTGGGAAACATTGCAGTCTCCAGATATGTTGATCTTCATTGATCCTACAGCCTCTGACGAATATAAACATGTCGCCGCAGAAACATTTGATCCCTTATTCACGGTTATTGAAACTGCCGGATTGGAATCTATGTTCTCATATTCCATGGCTCCTTTGTAGACACCCCATACATTTCCAAGGGATGCCCCATCAACGGTGATGGAGATCGGAGTCTTAGTCTTTTCTCTATAAACGCCATATACCTGATATGGAAGTATCTCTGTGCTGCCATCGATCTCAAATGCTTCCTCGCCTTCATCCAGAACTCCATCCCTATCCTTATCATTGTAGACATTGAGTCTCGGCTCCGAACTCGTAGAATTCGGTGATTGCCTGATTATGACAGAATTACCGTTCAGATTGATTCCTTCTACACTTGTGGTCGAGCCTTCGTAATACCTGTACTCTATACCCTTTGACGGATCTGCCATGACAAGCGTACTGCCATCATCAGTCCCCTCCGCATAGACCGCCACACCCTGTGCCAGACACAGAGCCGCCGCCAGCGAAAGTACAGCTATACCTCCTCTTAGCTTTCTTTTTCTCATCAATTACCCTCCCTGATAAAACTTTTGTGACCCTTCGTGATACATATGCGTGCTGTATTTTGTGCACTATAACGCAAAAAAGTCCTGTGAATATGTAAATTTTCACCACTTTAACTATTCTATCACAGCAAAGTTGCAAATACTATCACCAAATTCACAAGACTTTTTTATGCATATTTCTATTTTATATTCAATTTTATATCTAATTTCATACATTCCAGATATGTGTCCGTATCCATCACGTCAGAATTGGTATATGAATGAGCTGATATGGTATATATCTGCCCTTCTCCAATATCGCAGTACGCTTTGAAGTTATATTCAACGATCACACTTCCATCATCACACCAGTTCTGTGTAAAATAGCTGTAATAATAAAATACCCTTCCATCCATCTCCTTGCTTCCACAGTTCTGAGGCATGGCATGGTCATTCTTCGCATAGGAATCGACATACTCTTTCAACGATTCATCATCCGTAAGCAACGCTGAATAATCTTCTATAGCTATGTATAAATGTGTTTTCCCAGAATCCGACTCATAATATGCTGAGTCCGGATCTGAATCATCTTTTTTCAAATACCCATACGGAAGTCCATACTGAACAGTACGGCATGCACTGGTAAGGGTGTCACTGTCCGCATAATTTTCCTTGTTCTTCAGCGCAGTTGCAGAATAAATGATCTTGCCCGTATCGTCATCCGGCTCATCAGTCGACTCACCAGCATCCATCAGCTCCTGTATCCACGCTGATGACTTATCATACATCGCTTTTCGTTCCGCCTCTGTCATATCATCCATATCTTTATTGTAATTTATACAGATAAACAATCTGTCACCTTTATAATCAGGTGTAAGGAATATCTGCATATACTCACTGTAGTCTGTTGTCTCATCATCAGACTGCTGCCTGAGCGCATATTTTATGTAATCTCTGTCCGCGGAATTATACTTTTCAGGATCTGAGTCAACCTCAAACCCGGCTGATCTGCCGGCATCCATCCTCTCATCTTTCGTGTCCCAGAAATCATCCAGAGTCTTTTCCTGATGCAACACCTGTATCCGATGGCCTGTATCAGTATCCAGAAATACACCGTTTTCTGTAACCATAACCAACTCATACTGACCACAGGAAAACTTTATCCCATCGTATACTACATACTCTTCACTCTCATCTGTTTCTCCATACCTTGTAACATCTCCCGCACCATGTCCCCAGGTTATCACACCCATGAACCACAGTGCTGTGATGACGACCAGCACGATTCCTGCGATCACACATGAGCTCCGTATATATTTTCTCCTGCTATCCACTATACCTTCTCCTGTATATCACTAATTGCTCTCTCTATATCCCTCTGATGTTCCTTTGTCAGCTCTATTCTCAGAGAAATAAACATTGCCAGAAATATAAGTGCCAGAACGCACGGTATCACAAATGTACTTATGTCATGATCCACATTTGCCAGTTCGCCATCGTCATCTATATATCCGGGCAGTGTGTCCCCAGCTCTGATTCCCTTTGCATCTATCCACATCAGCCTGTGTTTGTCGTCAAGATCGTCATTCAGATATGACACATCAGCCAATGTGTACTGTGCATGAACCTTGTCCACATGCATCAAGACTTCATCACTGTGCTTCCATGCATTCTGAAGTATAATGACAAAGCTTACCACAATACAGAACACTGCCAGAGCCGCAGCTGCATACATAACCACACGCAGCCCACCATGACTGCCAATTCTTACTGTATGCTTCTTGCTGTCACTGCTTTCCTTGTCACTGCTTTCCTTGTCACTGCCTTCCTTGTCTCTGATCTCAGATTCTATATTGTCAGTTACAGTCTGGTTGTCACCCACATCTGACACATTTACCGGATCATTGGGAATCTCCACTCTCTGCTCTGCTTCCATCACAGGTTTCTCATCCTGTTCCACACCATTTACAAGTTCATCCAGACTCAGGCCGAACATTCCGCATATATCCACCAGTTTGTCAAGGTCAGGATATGCTTTGTCAAGTTCCCACTTGGACACTGCCTGTCTGCTGACGCCTATCTTATTGGCAAATTCCTCTTGGCTCATGTTCATTTTCTTTCTGTATTCCAGTATTCTGCTTCCTATCTGTACCATCCGGCATATCTCCCACAATATCACTCTACAATATCTATGTATTTGCACACCTACTCTCACGGCGCACACATAAAATAAGTATATCACCTTGTGCCAATTAAAAACAGCCCTATACAGGCGATATACAAAGAATATATCTGTCCCGCACAGGGCTGTTATTTTGATATTATTTAATTATCATCTCTGCTATTTCGAAGTATTACAAGTCGTAACAACTGAAGTGATACTGACACCATAGCTGCAACATACGTCATAGCTGCCGCCTTGAGTACACTCTTTGCGCCCTTCAGCTCATCTGGGGCAAGATAACCACTGTCTCTTATTATCTGGATCGCTCTCCTTGATGCGTTGAACTCAACCGGAAGTGTCACTAACTGCAGTATCACCACCAGCGAGAATAACAGGATTCCAATTGTCATACAAAAATTCAGTCTCGGTATGATAAGTCCGATCAGAACCAGAGGCCAGGCAAATGATGAACCAATATTCGCCGCCGGTATGATCGCCGATCTGACAGTCAGCGGTACATAATGTCTTGCATGCTGTATCGCGTGACCACACTCATGTGCCGCAACTCCTATGGCCGCTATCGACCTGGAACCATATACCTTATCAGACAGGTTGAGGGTATGTTCCCTTGGATTGTAGTTATCCGTGAGATCTCCCGGTATATGATGTATCGACACATCAGTTATCCCTGCGTTTCTCAGTATCATATAAGCCACCTGATCCGCTGTATATCCAGACCTCGATATCACACTCTCATACTTCTTGTAAGTCGTCTTGACCTGTGCAGATGCTATAAAACACACCACCACGCCTATGAGTACCAATATATATGTCGGATCGAAGTAAAAACCATAATATGGCATATCCATCACCTTTTCCTTTCATGTACATCATCTTTTTTCATTTACACTATCCTATATTATATGCCACTTCCCGTCAACATATATGGACAATACTTCATGCAAATTTCATTTTTATGTTATTTCCCCAGAAGTTCATTTACTCTCTTCTGCACCTTATCATATTCATAGCCCGATTTCTTCAACCTGTTTTTTCTATCCTCGCCATTTCCCCAATCGCCCGCTATCACCTCTCTGGCTATCTCGTCAATTGATTTCTTCTGCGAAGCTTTCACTATAGCGTTCACCTTCTCCTGAACTTTATCGTAATCATATCCCGCCGTTTTTAATCTCTTTTTTCGATCCTCGCCGTTCCCCCATCTGCCCGCTATGACTTCCTTCGCAATCACATCTATACTTTTCTTTTTTCTATTCTTATTATTCTTGTTATTCTTATCATTACTTTTCCCGCTATTGCTGTCAGAGCCTTTCCCTTTCGTTTTTCCATTATCACTGTCAGTCTTTATCGCAGCACATTTTCTCCATGTTGCTTTGTCTATATAAGACTTGTTCAGGTCAAGATTTCCTTCATACCCCGGAAGCCGGCCCACAGAAGTGTACTGCCTGATAGAACAATCATACTGCCCCTCATTCCACGGATGCTCCTGATATCCAGTCTGCTCATAATCAGGATACTGAGCGACCCACAGCCTGTAGCCAAGATTTTTCACATTATCCATGGCACTCTTCTGAATATATATCAGCGGTTTTACCCTGGTTTTTCTGTACACATAATCGCACCACTCCTTGCACCACGCTCTGTCACTTCTGCCAAACTGTGGATTGTTCTGTCCCTCCCAGTCGAGCACGAGTATGGCTTTGCCCACATATTTCTTACTGTATGCAAGGAAATACTCAGCCTCACTGTGGGGATCGCCACCATTTGCATAGTGGAATGCCCCCAGAAGTTTTCCCGCTTTCATCGCCTGGTCACAGTGCTTTGCAAAAAATCTGTTCTTGTAGTCCGTGCCCTCCGTCGCTTTCACTATCACAAAGTCACAAGGCACCTTGGTTATATCTATAGTATCCTGCCATGCTGATATATCTATACCATCCATGTATCCCTTTAATGGAACCTTATTAGAAGCCATAAAATTGTCTCCTGAATTCTTTTGTCTGTATATAATATTCCAGACATTGAATCAAGAGACAAACTCATGATCATTATTCCTAATCTATACATCTTTGTACTGCATTACATTTGTTGTAGCCATGTCACCTTTATTCATGCCACTTTTCCTTATCTCCGCCCTTGTAAAACCGCTTAAATATCGATATCAGGTAGTCCCATCCCCGGGTACATATAATCGCAATGACAAATGCCCCGAAAAACGCAGCCACAGGATAATACCACGCAAATGCTATGTGATAGAATGATAGTCCAACAAAAAGCCCCACCTCACACACAATGACACTGGTGATCAGAACCTGAAAAGAGGTAGGGATCTTCTTCAGCACTCCTACCTCTTTCGTAAATTCCGTTATGACCGATATCAAAGTGCAAAGAACCGCAACAACTACAAGATATACTGCGAATCTGTCCATGCGTATTCACCTCCTTGTCCATGATATAGTTTAATGTATTCCGGAAGGTGGTATGTGGTTATAAAATATTATTGTGTTCTTAAATCACATTGACTATAATTTTGATATAATTTATACTGCAATTACAATTTTATACATACAATTTGTAATTCTTTTTAAATTAAACCTCGCATTAATGCGGGGTGTTTTACGTTATATGGGAATCTCCAAAATGTATATATACATATAGTAAAATTACTTCTGTAATAAAATAGAATAATGTATTTAACCGGGCAGCCGAGGGGTGTTACACCATATCCGTTCGAGTCTTGGAAGGGAGTGGTGCCTTATGAGTACATATGAGGAATTTATGGTTTTACTTACCATTGCAATACTTATTGTAACTATTCTGAATAATCGAAAGTAAGAAAAAAACACCTCAGCCGGCTAAGCATTGAGGTGTTTTATCTTAAATAGCTTTTCACCGGACGGATAGGACGTATCTATCGCTCGGCTGTCTTGTTAAGTATATTATACAATATTTTAGACGTTTGTCAAAAATAAATGACCTCCTTGTTTATTTCAAATGGATTACATATTCTTTAATTTCGCTTGGTTGGACATGCAGATACGGTTTAATGTATTCGTTTTGAATATTTCATTTTTGCTGATTTTAGACACAACATTTGTACTTATCCCAGTATCTTTGCACAGTTGTGTCTTTGTTTTTTTGCGTTCATTTAAAAGTGTGTCAAGTTTATAATATATATGTTCAAGGATAGCATATTATTTGACTTTCTTCATGCAATTAAATACTAATGCACTCTTAAAATATATTTACGTACTTGTGACCATCTACACTTTATGTAGGTGCATTAAAAGGGTTATTTGACGTTTACAGCGAATACGTCTTATGCTCTACAGGAAAATGAATCATTCAATATAGAGCTATCAGACACTCTTGAAAGTGATATTGTATTCACTTCTGATGTATATAGATATATTGATGCAGATTATGTTATTACAGTCAAGGAAGTCTACGTATATCTGAAGTCTACATTAAAAAACTTTGTAGACTTCTCGCAAACATTTGCATAGTATGAACGTGTAGACTAGAAAAATCAACAAAAAAATAGAGAGCCTTTAGATCTCTCTAAAAGCCCTCTAAACCGTTTAAATACTAGGTTTTTATTTAGAACTTACCAGCGTTAGCAGCTTCCTCAACAGAAACAGCTACAGCAACTGTAGCACCAACCATAGGGTTGTTACCCATTCCAATATAAGGAACTAATATGCAACCTACTTTATCTGCTAATGGCTAAAAAATGGCTTATTTCCGCCATTATTTCGATGTATGTTTTTTCTACGCAATTTACACTTTGCCTATTTTTACTATTTATCACTCAATCTACGTGGACAAAATGTGGACAAAAAAAATAAAGATATAGTTAGGTTAATTCTTGCCAAAATGATATTATAAAACACTAAATTAACCAACTCTTTATTTAAATGGTTTTTATCAACTCATTCACTCTCTTCTGGATCTTATCCGGATTATATCTTGCTGCCTTGAGGCGGTCAATACGTTCCTGTCCATTGCCCCAGCGGCCAGCGATTACCTCTCTTGCAATCTCATCTGTGGATTTTACGTGTGACGCTTTTACCTGCTTGTTGACCTCTGCCTGAACTTTCGCATAGTCGTACCCTGCCTTGGTCAACTTTGACTTTCTAACGTCGCCGTTCCCCCATTTGCCTGCGAGGACTTCCTTTGCTATCGTTGCAATGGACTTCTTCTTTATGGTAGGCTTAGCCGTTGAAGATGTTGCAGTCTTAACCCCAGCATACTTCTGCCAAGTCACCTTGGATATGTACGCCTTATTGAGATCAAGATTACCATTATATCCGTTGAGTCGTCCATGGGAAGAGTACTGCCTGATAATGCAGTCATAAGAGCCCTCATTCCAAGGAGTCTTCTGGAATCCAGTATCGTTATTATCTGCATACTGAGCTATCCAGAGTGGGTATCCAGCAGACTTAACTCTATCCATCGATGACTTCTGAATATATATGAAAGGTTTGATCCCTGTCCGCTTATAAACGTATGAGCACCATGCCTCGCACCACTCCGTATCATCTCTGCCAAATCTAGGATTGTTGTCGGTTTCCCAATCAAGGGCTATGATCCCCTTACCTATGAACTTCTTTATCTTACCTAAGAAGAAATCTGCCTCCTTCTTGACGTCCCCTCCATTTGCATAGTGATACATACCCAGTAAGCGTCCAAGTTTGAGCGTCTTGTTAGCATGGTCATTGAAACACCTATTGAAGTAGTCTGATCCCTCGGTAGCCTTGACTATTATAAAGTCGCAAGCCACCTTAGAGAGGTTAATGTCATCCTGATGCGCTGATATATCTATTCCATTCATATTATTCGCCGCCTTTCTCTTCACTCTTTGATGTTAATATGTCTATTGCTTTATTGATTACCTCAGGAAGCGGTACACCCATGAGACCAGCGTTCTCAACAATACTGATCGTCTCATTTACAATAAATCCTATTATCACCGCATCCCGGATATAGTTTGAGCCTATCGCCAGATCAAGCCTATAGGCTATCAATACAAATAAAAGGGACATGCCCTTACGACATAATCCCTTCCATCCTGCCTTGCTCTCCAAGGCTCCTGATGCTGTTTTCTTGCTGTTGTGAAACACTCCAGCCACCACCAAGCCACTCACATAGTCAATGGCCATGAACATGACCAATGTTGCCAGTCCAGCATCCCATCCACCAAACAGGGACGCTATCACACCGCCTATTGCTCCAGCGGTTGTACATATTGCATTTTTCATTTTTCCGTCTCCTTTCTCTTATGCTATTCTTACTGCTTTCATGTAACTAGCAGTTACATTTATGTTTGCTCCGCTACTCTGCCATGCCTGTAGATAGTACTTTGTATCTTCTGTCACAGACATTATCCACTGGCACTGTACATATCCAGTTGCAGCTGTGGCTGTTCCAGGAATAACATTTGTTGTCTGGTCAAAACCATTATCTGATGTAGCAAATCTAGCTCCCAGTCTGCCTCCCTTTGATGCAGCAAATAATATCGTTCCTGTCATCATATACACACCTGGCGGCAATGTCACTGAGGAGTTTGTATTCGACCAGACTCCTGATTTTATAGCCTTTGCTGTTGTTGAATTACCATAGAATGTTTCGCCAATACGGTAACCATTGCGGTAATAATCCCCTAAAACAGATAATGATGACTCACCCGAATTATCGCCAATGATTGTGTGCTTTCCGAGAAAGACAACACCAGACTTAGCTAAGCTCATTGAATTGCCATTCGTTATGTATATACCATCACTGCCGATCACAAGCTGCCGCTTCAGCTCGCTTATACCAACTATGATATTGCCGTCCTTGAATGTTATATACTTTGAATAGTTGTCCGGGTCCGCTTCGTCAACGTTTATAAGTTTCTCCCAAAACAGCTTCAACTCATTGCCTGACTTTTCAACCGACAGGGCCTTGTTATAAGCTGCCTTTGCTGCCTCATAGCTACTAGACTTTGAAACATCGGAATAGCTGAATGTCTTGCCGTCGCTCATAATAGTCAGATCAACAAAATATAAGGTATTTGTAGAGCCATCCGTATAAGACGGCTCTGTGGTTTTCCAATTACCTCCAGGATTGATGGTTGTAGGCTTAGCTGGTGCTGTAACCGTGGATGACTGAAGTAGATAATATCTTGTTACACTCTTGACATCCTTGACATTAAATATGGTTATTTCTGCCTTGGCTTTGATCATAGCCATAGAAACACCTCCTTACGCTTCAAGCTGACATGTGTAAGCCTGAGAGTTGTCTACGGCTCCAGCAGTAACCGTATACGTCTTTGATGTAGACACAAGTGTTGCCCCTTTATACCATTTTATTGTTCCAAGTCCAGATACAGTTCCATTATCAGCTATTATCTGTTCGGCGCTTCCTTTAAATACATGTGCTGTAAGCACGGTAGAACCGGTATTATTTTTAAAGATAATGCCGTTGCTTGATGTGATTGTTACAGTTATTGCGTCTGCTCCTGCATTGCCTTGAGGTCCCCGTGGTCCGGTTGGTCCAGTATTCCCCTGTGGTCCGGTTGGACCTGTAGCTCCTGTATCGCCCTTAGCACCTGTTGCACCTGTTCTCGATACTGCAAACGAAAACTTCTTACTAATTGTTATTCCATCAACAACAACAGGGATAGTCGCTTCACATGCGGTTGTCAACTTTGCTGTCAGTGTAAATGTGATTGTGACTTTTGAAGTTCCACTGTTGCTTACTCCCGCTGTCACTCCTGTTGGGCATACGATTGCCTTAGGATCTACTGTAACAACGGAACACATGTTATTACCGCAATATGCTGCTGCATCTGTTGTGCATTTAGAACCGGCCACAGCTCCCTGCGTGTCCCCAAGAAACGTATACGCCTCGCTTGACAGCACAACGTTATATGCGTCTGACACATCAAGTACTGTAATCTGATCTGCTGCTTTTATTGTTGCCATAGATTATTTTCCTCCTCGTTAATCTGTTATAAGTTCACACATGAAAGTTACCTTTGTATCTACATCTTCTGGTGAAAGAGTAAAAGAAAATCCGTCGTTCCCCATTCTTGAGTCGGCGGATGATATAATTCCATATGATTCTTCATCTAGCCTCTGCCATTTCCATTGAATATACGCAGAGCTTCCATACGTTTCATGTAACTTATCTATATCTGTTATCCTGTCTTTTCCGTGGTATATCACCACAGATAATACTGTTGATACTGCATTATTCTTGAATACCGTTCCTCTTGATGATTCTATTCTCAAAAGTGTGGTTATCTCATCTCTAACATTATCAACATCCTGCTTTATGTCGCTTAGAATATTTTCTATGTTTTGCTTGCCAAGGGTGAACTTATCTGCTGATATAGCAAGATGTGATTCTCCTTTATTGTCCACATAAAACATAACAAAATTATCCGAATCCCCGATGTTGAGCTGTCCGTCACTTCCAAGATATGCGCCCCTGGATGTATTGCTCACGCTTTCTTTTGTGCCAGAGAATAAACCACCATCAGCTATGTGCCAACCGCCGATTGTCGCCCCAAAGGCAACGAGATCGTCAACAGCAATCTTAGTTGCCGTGATAGACTTAGCTCTGATCACACCACCATCAAGGCTGTTGTAATCCGTCTGCTCTTTCTCTACTGTATTACCATCAGTATTCAGCTTGTAATACAGTCCATCTTCACCTTTGATGACCAGCTTATCCGCTATGACTGTTCCACCCTTGATGCTGTCGCCTAAAATAGTCACTCCAACGAGCGTTCCTGTAACCTTCTGATCACCGACCACAACATCTTCAATCAGTCCTGACTTGGCGAAAAACTGCTCCAGTGCAGCCTTGCCTATATTTGCAAAGTCAATCTGAGCATACTTGATGTCTGCATCTGTCACATCCAGTTTATCTGCATACAAGCGTCTGTACACTTGCTGAACATAGCTCTCAGTTGGACTTACAAAAGTCGCTTCACTAAATTCTGTGCTGCCATATGATCCGATAGCCGTTATAAGCCCGCCATCATAGCTGAAATCGAGACTCATAATCGGCACTGAATATGCTTTGCCATCTCTGCTCAATACCTGTACTATATCTCCAAGCTCAAGCCTCATATCACCAGCGAAACTGCATGTCGTTGGATGATAACTCATATCCTTTAACTTTGCATACAGGCCATCAAGGATCTCCTGTGTCATCAGGAAATTGCTTGTTGCTATTCCTGTCAGCCCCTGTCCTGATTTAATTGTATTGTTCTCATCAACAGCACATGAGATATACCCAACCTGAAACACATTCTCCTGCACAACAACATCATCGAACGACCTGTTGAGTTCAACCGAATAATCTGTTGTCGTGTACCACTTGAAATCAAGCACTCCATCCCTGTCAAATGTCGCAAACTTGCCGTCAAGGCCGGCTATAAAACCAACTACCTGTCTGTATGTGTAACCATCAAAGGTTTTTGATATACTGATACCTGACGGAGCATTCTTCATTCTGATACCTGTCAATGCCTCTATCTCTGCGCATACTTCCGATATATCACAAGGATATAAGATATTAGACAGATAATATCCAGACATCTTGTAAGCCATCCTATCGTATGCAGTGAACGTGATCCTGCCATCATCAACAGTAGGTTTCTGTGCCATGAAGTATCCCATCTTGACATACTCTATACTGTCATCATCAAGCATGAGGCCTATCTCAAGCAGAATTTCCCTGCCGGTCAGACTTATATCCGGCTGTATCATTGTGATATCAAGCTGCGTGGAGCTGGCGCACCCTATCTCTAAGGTGCTTGTACCAGTTCCGGCTATACACTTCATATCAACACTGACAAAACCGGATTCTATGACAGTGTCATCACATGTTATACGTGCTCTGAAGGTTCTGCCCTCTCCCATTATTCTATTGTCAAAGTCATCTGATACATTCGTGTACATCTGATATCTCCTACTTCTCTATCAGGTCAACTCCAACCCCTGTATATCTGTACATTCCATCACGCACATCATATACCGGGTATGTCGGAGCGCCTGCATACATCCTCTTTGTTACATATTTCTTAGTTCGTGGATCCTTAAATTTGACATCAAAAAAAGAATCATAGATTGCGCTTTCGATAAGTGCTATCTGTGATTCTGTGAGATAATTCCACTTAATTTTTAATGTCATCTTTCTCGCCACTATATCGCCGAACATTTCTCCATCCGAAACTCGTCCAGTGTTCTTGCTCCAGATCTTCTCTGGTGCATAAGTGAGACCACCATTGATTGCTGGATCTGGCATGTCCACTCCATTTATAACAAGTTCTGCCACAGTCTCACTCCTTTCTATACCAATAATGGATTCTTACCTGTCTGGATTGTCCTGTCGTTGATGTCCTTTACAACAACATCCGTAACCTCTTTTCCGCCAACGTACACCTTTATTACTGGTGTGCTTCCACCTGACTTGCCGCCATTGTTATTCGCTGCTGTAACAGCTCTATATACACCAGCTTCAATACCCTCAACAATCTGGGCATTATTAGCAACCGCAGTCTTGCCGTTGCTGAACTTACCAACAAGTTCCCCATGGTTCGCCATAAACAAACCGTCCTCCGGGAAGCCGCCGGTTGCAAATGTCGAAATATGACCAACATCAAAACCAAAAGTATTTCCGTCATATAATGTTCTTCCAAAAACCTTTATTTTCGGAATTGTAATACTAATCTTATTGAGATTATCAATTATATGAGTATTTATCCAGCCAATAACCGTATTTATAGCTGATTTGAAGCTATCTTTGATCTCCTGCACAGAAGTAGCGGCTTTTATCTTAAATGATATAGTCTTATCTCTCCACTGTGCTGATCTGCTATTCCACCAGCCACGTATACTTGATATTGCTGTGCTTGCTTTTATTCCAAAATACGAAGCCTTACTCTTCCAGCCTGATGCTAATGAACGCCACCTTGATCTCACATTTGCTATTTTTGTGCTTACCTTTATTCCAAAATATGAAGCCTTACTCTTCCAGTTGTCAGCTCTTTCTTTCCACCATTGCTTGACTGCTGTTGGTGTTGTTGCAACGATTGCTGTCAACAAGGCTGTCTTATCTTTCCAGTCCTGCAGCTTATCTGTTGCCCAATCTTTGATCTTGCCAACAGTTGCCTCGTCAAGCGCCGCTGACAGCTTCGCCGCTATTGGCAGCGACTTATCATCAGAACCGCCCCACAGACTCTTTATCGACTCCCATATATCTGACAAGGTATTCTTTAACTTGAGACCAACCTCAAGTGCTGTATCCTTGAGTTTAGCCCATACATCTTTGATACCTTCCCATATCTTCTGTGCCTGATCTGACCAGTCTGTACTCTTGATCTGATTGATAATAGCATCCCAGATAGCAAGTACCAATTTGTAAAATGCGCCTGCAACACTGATGACAGCCTTGATAGCGCCTGTAATGATTCCTATCCAGTCTACCGATGTTATTGCATCGACAAGATCTGTACCAATAGAATCCCAGTCCACTTCATCGAAGAATGTCGATATACTGTTCAGTACACCCTTTACACCCTCACCGAAGGTCTTACCACCCTTCTTAAAGTCTATCGCTCCAAAGAAGTTATTAACTGTCTTGCTTGCACTCTCCCCGGCTTTCTTCCAATCAAACGTCTTGACAAAGCCAAAGCCTGTATCTACGACATTCTGAACCGCTGTACCAAGCGTATCTCCAGCCAGCGACCAATCTGTAGTGGACAGCGTGCTGTTTAGTGTTTCCGCAAGGGACTCTCCCCACTTCTTAAAATCAAACTTCTTCTGGAATGTATTGATTGCTCCCAAAATTGTATTGATTCCATTACCAAGTGTGGATCCTACAAGATTCCAGTCTGTCTCCTCAACTGCTCCATTTAAAAAGTCGGCTATCTTCTCGGCTATGCTGTTGCACTTTTTCTGGACACTGCTCCAATCAATTGATCCTAAAGCACTGTTTATCTTGTCTCCAAGAGCCTTTCCAACAGCTTCCCAGTTGCCGCTCTTGATGGAATCCGCAAGGCTGCTTGATATATCAACCTTTGTGGTTTCCCAGTTGCCTGTATTCAGTCCGTTTCCTGAGCTGCCGCTTCCGGAGCTTCCACTGTTATCATCCAGCTTGGTGATCTGATCAAATCCAAGCAGGACATTCTGCAGTTCTTTAGCACTTGCAGCCGACTGGTCAAGGCTTGCCGAATAATCTTTCTGAGTATATACAGCCTTTTCAAATGTTGTTTGACCTGTAAGGTATGCAAAGAACTCAGCCAGCTTGTTAAATGCATCAGCCACAGTGTTCACTATACTTGTAAGTATCGGCGTTATATAGCTGAGAAGTGGCTGAAATGCTGATAATATGCTACTCTTCAGATAGGTAAATGAGGATGCCAGCAGTGACAGATCATTGTTCACAACAACCGACTGCTTCGCAAAGCTCTGCAAGGTCTCACCCATTCCACTCATAAGCTGCATAAACAGCATTGAGAGCACCATAGACTTAACCATTCTGGATGTCTGTACAAACTTTGAGCTTAATCCTGACAGCTTATCTTTAAGCGATGATAAGCCTCTTCCTATCAGTGTTGTATTCTCATAAAGTGAGAACAGTCTGCGCCCGGCACTGCCCGCCACAGTTCCAAAATTCTTTATGTGGGACACGCCATTCTGGAATCTGTGAATCAGTGACGCAGTAGCATTACCAACGTTCTTGACAGTAGATGCAAGTCTGCCAAAGAAGCCGGTAGATGTATTCTGAGATGTATTCTGCAAAGCGGCACTGAGCTGTGATATGCGTTCCTGTGCCTGCTGTATAGAATCCCTTGTCTGCTGCATATTTGCCTGAAGCATTTCCTGCTTACCGCTTAAACTTGCTGACTGTGTCGATGCCGTACTATATGCGTTCTGAAGTGATCTCAGTTTATTCTCCTGCTGAGTAATAATAGAGTTCATTCTCTGAAGCCCCTGCATGCTTCCAAAGTTTCTGCTTTCGGCACTGACTCCTCCCATGGCTGTTTCCAACTTCTCAAGTCTTCCCCATGCCTGCTCACTTGATGTATCCAGTTCATTCATCTTTTTAGTCATGTCTTCCATGGACATGAACGAATTACCAACATCTATGATGTCATAAGGAGACTGCTTAAGTCTCTCCATGGCATTGAATAACTCGTTGGCTGATATCTTATTTTCATCAAGTGTAGTCTTGAGTCTGACCATCTCTGCATTTATGCTGTCGTCAATATTCAGCTCAGACATTACTGAGGACATCGCCTCATAATCTCTTTTCAAACCATCAAGCTTTGTCTGCTGTACCTGTATATCATTACTGGTTTTCTGAACCTTCTGATTCTGTATATCGTACTTCTGATTCACTGCGTCCAGCTTTATCCTGTAGCCATTGAGGGTATTCTGCAACTTCTGGAGCTTGGCCTGTTCCGCGTCAAGAGCTTTCTGTGCCTTTTCCTGTGTTGCATCACTGGGATTTCTCGAAACCTTATACGATCTCGTCTCACCGCCATTGTTTGTATTCCCACCCCAATTAGCTGTTGGCCTTGAGTTGAATACATCCTGCATAGTTTCTTTGACTTTTTTCCATCCGGTCGTTATTTTGGCCGTTTCAGCAGTGCTCTGCTTTGATACAGTCTGCATCTTGGAATTTATCTCACCAACCGCCTTGCCTGTTCCGCTAACAGTCTTCGTAACCTCTGACATCTGCTTGTTATATGCAGCACTCTGCTCTGTGAGCGTCCTGAGGTCTTTTGACATATCCTTGATAGGCTGCGTTATCTCATCCAAGGCACTTGCTATGTCCATGGTCTGTGCTTCAGTTCCCTTGAGAGTTTCGGTAATATCTGAAAGAGCTTTCTTCAGCTCATTGGTGTCAGCAGTAAACTTGACGGATATCTCCTCTATTGTCATATTCTGTCCCACCTCCTTCCTTTTCGTATTTCATTATTTATTTCTGGCTCTTCGCCACATATCTGCGCATAATAGCCTTGTACTTCTCAAGCTCTGCCTGTCTCTTTTCTTTCTCGTTCCAGTATGGGAATATATCTGATACATTTATATCTCCATCATTCTTCCATACCCACATGGATATAAGCTCAGCCTGCCTGAATGCTATGTTGGCTTCGTGCTGGTGCTTCCTGCGTTCCCGCTCGTTGTAGATCCTTATCATGTCCACAAGCTCACCCCAGGTATAATCCAAAGCCTCAGAGAAGCCCACACCAGCTATCCTTGCTTCAAAGAGAAGCCTATCTATATCATAAGGGAGTGCTGTCTGACTTATCCTCGGAATCGTTCGCCGTTGGGGTCTGTCCACTATCCTTCTGCAGCTTCTCTACTCTTTCCTCAAGGCTGTCAAACATAGTCTTATATGTTGTATTGATACTGTTTACAACACTATTTGCCTGATCCTTCTTGATAATTCCGGAATTAACTGCAATATCTGTAAGGACCTTTGCAAAGTCCTCAGCTCCGCTTCTGCCGTTCTCAACAAGCAGATCGTAAAACTCCTCTCCATCTGTGATCTCGTTGTCATTGCCATTGTAACCCAGAGCTATGCCAAGAATATCAACCGCTCTGTCTATATCATCTACTGCACCCATAAGAGTTGCCAGCATGTTCTCTTCGTACTTCTCCTTGAGAATCTTCTGACCACCTGCTGTAAGTCTCAAGTGAAACTTCTTCTCTGCTCCATCTACCTTGAGTTTGATTTCCAATGTCTGCATATCTGCTTTACCTCCTAAAAAGGCAGGGAGACCATTCCCCCTGCCTGTGATGTATCATTTCATGTTATTGTGTTTAAAGTTTTTACGCTCCTACTGGATCCGTAACCTCCCACTCACCCTGAAGGTTTACAACTGCCTTTGCCTTAATGAGGTTGTTGACCTCGGCACCGGTAACTGTCGTTGTAACATATCCCTTATTCTTGAATACTGTCTTGTCAGGGAATGTGACCTCAACATCAACTATAGCCCCAGCATCCTCAAGGCCCTTGAGTATACGATAGTCTGAGGTTGTTGCTCCATTGTCATAGAGATACTCTACCTCCCAGCTATCGTTCTCCTGCACACCTGGAACACTTTTCTTTGACTTATCCTTGAAGCATGTAGCATCAAGTGATGAAGGTGTTCCTCCAATGTCTCCTATCTTTGTTGCATAATTAAGGGCTGTCTTGCCTATCTTGATATCAAGACCTATTGAGGCAAGTCCCTGCTTTGGTGTATCTGCCATTGTTTTATACCATCCTTTCTGCTTATGAAATAAGCCTGTTTGTTCTTGTGTCTACTTTGCTGCTATATCTGAGAGTCTTTCTGCAATATCCGCTGGCATCAACATTATCTCCATCGTCATCCGGGCTTTCGTAGTCCCTGTTGAATCCAAGATCCACCATCTTCTCATCAACCATCAGCATGATGGATATGCATTCCTTAAAGGTTCGGCTCCATATATCTATCTGAAAGCCCAAATTTTCAACAACACTGTGCATCCCTGTGCCAGTATTTGCTATCTGAATAAATGTAACCAACGGAACATAACTTATAGACTTTGGATATCCATGTTTAACCTTTAATTCGTTATACTCTATGCTTTCAAGCAGCTCCTTGATCTGTTTTCTTGCATCTATCATCTAGTGATCTTGCTCTCCATTCTTACCGCTGATTTCAGCCTTTCTACTATGTGTTCCTCATTGTTCTTCATAGCCGGATAGAGGTATGGCTGTGGTGCCTGTCCTCTGGTTAAATATCCTATAACCTCACCATCCTTCTTTATCGGGATGAAGTGATATTTTTCAGCCTGAGCCTTATCTATCTTGTCAACAGGTATCATCCATGGTGTCTGCCTGTATCTGAGGTCTATTCCCTCAATCTTAAGGCCTGCCGCCTGTCCAACAGGTCCTGTGCCAAACTCCACATATGCTGCATAGCTCGCATTGTTGTATACCTCACCAACAATCTTATCCTCTGTCTCAGTAACCCTTGTCTGTATCTTCTCTCTGAGATATCCACCATCAACAGGCGCAAGCGCTCTGGCTTCTCCTGCTATGCGGTCGGCTTCCTGTTCTACAATCTGTTTTACATTGCCGTCAATCCCACTAGCAAGTTTATCCAGAGCGCTTATGAGTGTATCTAATCCTTTGATTTCAATAGGCATATCTACTTCACCCTCTCTATGATAACAAGACGATAAGATGGATAAGGCTTGATGGATTCCACGTTGTACATGTTATCGCCCACCTTCACCCTGTCTTTTTCTTTCAGACTGATGGAGTCATCGAAAACACATCCCTGAAGCATCTCGTTAACACGCTCACCATACTCAGCTACCTCAACCTCTGAAGATATAGGACTCCACAGAATCCTCTCAAGGATTCCTGATGGATCTGTCTCATATCCATATGATTCATGTCCATACTCATCCTCTTCAACATAACTACGATATATCCCGCTATTCTGTCTCTTCTGTGCTATCTTTCTTCTTATGCTTGACATATACCCTCCTGTATCTCTTGAGGCTGTCCAGGACCTTATCAACCTGTGTATCAAAGCTCTCTCCTGTGAGATATGTAGTATTCTCGGACACAACGCCCTCTGAATAGCTCTCAGACTTTATGTGCTTGTCAGCCTGGTCTCTCTCATAGAGTATAGCTGCGATCTCGACCGCCTTTGAGGCAAAGGCTTCATCAAACTGCTTCACATTCAGAAACAGAACTATCTCATCCTTCGCCTCTTCCAGATAATCGGTAAGGATCTCATCGCTTATATCCTTATCAGAGCCTATCTTCCTCTTAAGCCTTGCCAGTGAATCCATCATGTATCACCTCTCAGTCGGTCGCTTTTGTGGCTGTCTTTGTTTTCTTCTGAGGCTTTGGCTCTTCCTCTGCCTCGGTATCCTCCACCGGCTCATCCTCTGCCGGTGCCACGCTGGCCGGCTCATCCTCTATAACAAAGGTCTTTATGTCCTTGCGGCAATGCTCTACAACACGCTCATTCCGGCAAGTGAAGCTGTGTCCTGTGATAATATTCTTTATAATAGCCATATCTGCCCTCCTACTTTCTATTTACTGTGAGAGTTGCAAGTGCATCCTTCTGCAGTACCTTGACACCACAGAGGTGAAGTCCCTTGACAGCATCTGAGAAGTTGCTCTCTGGTCTGTAGCCCTCTGTCTCAGTGATCTGCTCGGCAAATGAAGCACCAGCATTTGTACCGCCAAGTATCTTGTACTTTGTACCATCGGTGTTTGGTGTATTGTTTGATACATAGATCTGGAAGCCTGCAGCAGCTCCGATGTGTCCGCCCTGAAGGATTGCCATGTTGACATCTGTACCATTGCCAACGAATCTTGAATCCTTCTGAAGGAGTCCATGATAGAATGGCGGCACTACTACCCAACGGCCTACGAGCGGAACATTCTTCTCTGTGAGCTCTGTTCCAAGATCTACAAGCAAGTCATATGCATCATCCTTACTTGGAACAATTGGAGACTCATCACTTCCGACTGCTCCGGCAGCACCGGCTACCATGATTCCTGCAAGCAGTGAATCAACCGTATCATTCAGACCATATGCGGTTCTTGCCATAGCCTCGTTCATGAGCTTAGGGTTAGTCTGCGCATTGTCCACATCCTTGATGGCAAAATTGAAGTAATTTGCCTGATCAATAACAAGTGTATTCTGCTCACCTGTAAGCTCCTCTGGATCATCAATCTTTGCTCCTGTATACTTCTTGATCGTGATGTCACCGATCTGGTTGATCTTTACAGTATCACCATACTGCTTGATCTCGCCCTCATAGTCTCTGTTGACAAGTCCTGCATATACATGGATCTTGTCAAGATGTGCAAGAAGTCTTGCACTCCAAATCTGTGGAATAAAATTCTTTACTGACATATTTCATCGTCCTTTCTTACTTGTTCTGCTTGAGCACATTCTGCACCTCATCCCAGTGTGCATTGATCTCCTCGGCACTCATAGACTTAATGCTATCCATGGTTATTGTCGTGCCCTGGGTCTTATCCCTTGGTGCTGTGCCTCTCATTTTGTCGCTTACAGAATCCGCAACGGCTGTTCTGAAAGATGCTTCAAACTTATCAATCTTATCCGCTGTCTCTTCTGCTGTGTCGCCTGTCAGAACATCAGCAAATGAAGCATCAAGCCCTCTCTTGATCAGCTCCTTGCCTGTCGCAAGTACAAGCTGCTGTCTCTCAAATTCTTTTTTCTCAGCATCAAAGGCGGCCTTATCCTTATCAAACTGATATTTTGCTCTCTGCTCCGCTGTCATCTTCTCCAGCTTCTTAGCCTCGTCAAGGTTTTCAATAGCCTCCTTGTCCCACTTTTCCTTGGCTGTAGCAAGTGCCTGTGTGACTCTTGCGTCCGAAGCTGACTGAACAGCCTTTTTGAACTCTGGTCTTGCCAAAATCTCCTCGACTGTCATAGTCTTAAGCACATCTTCAAGTGATGCTGTGCTTGTTGCCTGGTTCTGCTGTGCTCCCTGTGTCCGTGTACCAGGCTGTGTTGTTGCCTCACCAGTCTGTGCCTGTGTCTGTGTTGTCTGCTGTGTGTCTGCCATAACTTTACATTCCTTTCTGTGTGCCTGTCAGTTCATGCCTGCCAGTAGTCTATTGATATGTCCCCAGCAAGTTCATGCCTTGCTGTTGAGGTTTTAATGTCTTTTCCTTGACAATAAAAAAGACCATGTTTTTATCATGGTCTGAATTAGCTACTATTCTGTTTCTACTCCACTATTACCCAGTCTTCAGCAAGACAATCGTTTATACTCGGCACCCACATGGAGTGTGAACCATCAACACATCTGATCTGCAGATATGGGTTACACTTGAATAAGTCACCCTCGCTGATTCCCCAGGCTTCTGCGGTCTGCTTGTTACATGGTATGCCATCAGGATATCCCTTCTGAAATACAACAAACATTCCTTTGCCATTCCAACCCTTTCTTGCAACCCTGAAACCCTTCTTGAGCATCTCAATAGCAATTCCAAACGTCATGTTGTCGCATGGTCTGTATGCCTCATCAAACTGTTTCTCCGGTGACCAACTCTCATACCCGTCTGAATACTTGACAAGATATCCCTTATCGTTTGGATCCTCGTCTGACGGTATCGGCCAACCTCGGTAGTAGTTATACGCTCCTCTGGTCATCGGTCTTGCCTCAATCTGCTTTGTTCCTACATACTTCTTCATTCTCTTATCCTCCTATTTTTGTGCATAAAAAAAGCACCCTGCTACTGCGGAGTGCTTGTTATAACATATCTAATATTGCTGCTTTCGAAATGTTTCTTTCTACTTCTCTTTCTTCTGCATGCTTTGATTTGTCTGAAAAAAACTGTAAATTCATTTTATATCATTTTTAGGTTTATTTTCAAGTAATGGTTCACTTTCTTTCTTCTCAATCACATACTTCCTGTACCACTGTGCATAACTCATATTGAACGGAACATGAATATTCTTGTTTGTCTCTGGATCCCTTGCAGTTCTCTCTTTTGTAAAAATCCCATCCTCCGGGTATGCCATGGTTGTTGATCTGCAGTTTGGATGCATAGGCGGGAAGTTTACACCTACCTCTGCTTGGGAAACGAAGAATACCTCCTTGTCCAGGCTACGGCATATAGATGATGTCCTCATATCAAGTGTAGCAAGATAAATATACCTAAGTGTCCCTGCCGCCTTATATGACATCAAGGTGCCCTGATTACAACAGTGATTCACCTCTGTGCGGATAATACGATTTATCTTATATCTTTCGCTTACTACCCTTGCCTCAAGTGCCAGCTCCATATCTCTGATACTCTGTCCTGTCATAAGGCCCTGTGTTATAACCTCTTCAAGGCTCTCTGCCAGCTTCTTTGTATTCTTCCATACCCGCTTTGAATAATTGGAGCCCGCCCAATTGGTTGCTATTGCCGCCTGTACATCCCTGTCAGCCAACTTCGTGAAGTCAAAGCCTGTCTCTGTTCTTCTCTGCTGGTCATAGATGCTCCTGTAGTAGCTCTGCTCATATGTATCTATAAGCCTGTCTGTGAGCCTGTAATGAGCCGCAGAGCCAACTTTATATGCCTGTGCATGTATCAAATCCTTTAGTGCCTCAAGACGTGATATCCGAGCCGCATAAGCCGGAGCATTGAGCCTTGCGAATATAGCCTGCCTAGCTACCTCCTCCTGACACTGTGCAAGTGTGATCATAAGATTGCGGCGCATAGTCTCCGTCTGTTTCTCATTAAGAAGCCTCAGAGCGGCATCCTGGCTTATTCCTGAATCACGTGCATACTTACCAAATATCTCTTCTATCTGTTTCTCCACAATGTCCACAGCACCATCAAAGAGCTTGTTTACATGCATGATATCAACATCGGCTCTGTCCTGAGTAAGTTTCTCAAGATCTACGGCTCTTTTCTCCCAATAGTTGTCGCTCATAGATCACCTACTCTTTCTCGGGATCCTTTTCTTTGTCATCCTTGATAGGTGTCTCCATATCCTGTGCATGCTGACCGCCAAACGTGGCAAGGTACTGCTGCTGTTCCTCGGCTTTCTGCTTCTTCACATTCTCTATAACTTCATCAACATCTTTGATGAACCAGAGCTGTGAAAGAAGTGTCTTATCGTCCACTATGCCCCTGAGCTGAGTTACCATATTGATGATTGTTGGCTTATCTATTGGCATTGCAACTGTGAATACAACATCAAGCTCTTTCTTGTCTATGAGAGACATTTCACCCTTGACATTAAGCCAGTGGTTGTACATCTCGAATCTCTTCTTGAGACCTTTCTCAAGGCTCCTCATCTTGTTCTTCACAAGCATATTCATAACCATCAACTTGAGCATGAGGGCCTGTCCTGAGCTGTTACCGGCAAAGTTCTCATCTGTCATATCAACTGTAAGGGTCATCTTGTGTATCTCACGGATAATATCATTACAGAGCACTGAAACACTGTTTTCATCAAATGCTTTCTGTATGTACTCTATCTTTCCATCCAGTGGCAAGCCATCAATGAAGCGGTTCTTCTTCAGTTCTTTCTCGTCATCGTCATCTAATGTCATACCGAACATGGCAAGGATTGAATTGACGAACTTCTTCTTGTCTGTCACTCGGTCGCTGAAAAGCTCGTTGAGTGCATCCTGCATAGGAATGATCTGTTCAAAGTCACCCTGTCTCTCATCGTTGTTCTGGTACTCCACCACAGGAACCTCACCAAAGTAATGCTCCTGTTCGCTGCCCTCAACAAGGTAAAATTCAAAGTTATCAAGGTCACGACTCCTGTATTCTTTGGTGTTGTGATCATTGCATACAGTGATTGAATAATACTTTGATTCATTCAGATCTTCCTGTATCTCATAAATAATCGCAAATAACTTATTGTGCTCCACTGTATTGTCTCTGACCATGATACAGTTCATAGGGTTCACTACTGTACTTCGTGGCTCTGGATTTTCATCGCTGTTGGCATAAAGCTGTTCATAGGCTTCACCATATATGCCTATAGCCTTACCTATCTTGGAATCTATCTCTGATATAGTCTCATTGTCGTATACGTCCTGTATGCGGCTTATATCAAGTTTCTGGGACAAGTCAGGATCATACAGCTTCACGCTTCCATTCTTGATAGATGCTTTCACACCACCTTCAAGCTCCTTGCGCTGTTTATCCGCTTTATCCGCTTTGTCGCTGTTGTACTTGACCGGTTCACCGAGATAATAGCCAAGGCCGACATCAACCACATATTTAGCATAGTTGACATTGAACCTTACAACATCATCATCGTCATCCACTTTGTGTGCAAGAATATCATGTCTACCCTCGTAGTAATCCTTACACTTAGCCCATCTGGCAAGCTGCCCTTTATGCTTCTGTATGAGGTATTTGAAAACCCTTGAATCTATGTTGTCTAAGTCCGGCACCATTGCCGGATCTATGTATATTGCCATCGTGCATATATCCTTTCTGCCATGTGTTTATAATCCCTTCGGTCTCTTCCTTGACTTAACACGGCTGTTTCTTCGTATATCCTCTATTGAGTACCTGAGAGCCGCCATGGCATCGTCAAAGAACGGCACAGGCTCATCGGTGTACTCGTTTGTCTTCTGGTCAAGCTGCCATTTCCACTGTCTGATCTCGTCATATGTGTTTGTGCAGCTATAATGTATATGTATCTTTGGTATCTGCTTCAGATAATCTATCTGTGCATGTACGCTTCCCGGCTCCTTTAGGACTCCTCTGGCTCTCTTATATCCGGCTTTCTGCCACATCTTGATTCTGTCCGGCTCTGCTGAATCACAGTACATATTTAGCTTTTTATCAAACTGCTTTTCAGCTGCCATCTGTATGATCTCGTTCGTGTCTTTCTCGTACACATAGAGTTCTTTGCAGATGTACAATTCACCATCCTTGAAAGCCACCTCAAGCAAAGCATTTGCATGGTTAAATCCAAAATCCTGTGCATTCACTACATAATCGAAGTTGCTGTGATCTGTGTTAAAATCCTCAACAACATAGTTTGTAAGGATAAGGCCACCAACTTCGCCCCACTCCCCAAGTCCATAGACCCTATATCCCTCAGGATCCACCTTCTTACGTCTCTCCATTCTTGCCCTGTATGCCGCATCAATAAATCTGTTGTTGACATAGTTGCTTGAATGTGTCAGTACATTCTCGTCCTCAATATCAAAGAAGTTTTTCTTTATCCAGTGGGTAGCTGATACAGGGTTAAATGTCATCTTGATCTGGTAGAACTGCCCTGGTGGCAGCTTACCTCTGAGACGGTCATCTATAATCTCAAAATCACTCTGCATAAGCTCCGTAGCCTCTTCTATCCATACATCCGTGAGCTTTCCACGCTTAAATGTGATAGATTTCAGCTTTTCACGCTGCTTATCATCATTTACCCCTCTGAATATGATCTGGTTACAATTTGCCTTGCATTCGATCATGAGCGGGTTTTGCTTGATGGTCCAGTATTTCTCATATTTATCACCGAACATACGAAAAATAGCACCCTGCAATTCTGCAAAAGTGCTATCTCTGTTTGTTATATCTGATTTTCTTACACATAATAAATTCCTGCCTGGATCCTGAAGGAGCCTGAGTATATAGTTTGTGGCTGTGTCAACACTTTTCCCGGATCCAGCCGAGCCTTTCATAACTATATATCTTCTCTTGCTCCTGTTCACTTCCTTAAATGCAGGATTAAGCTCAACTTTAATGTTCATCGTCTGCCATATCCTCCACTTCTGAATTATCCAGAGGTGTTTCATCACCATACGACACATTTATATTCAATGTCATATCTTCGCCCTCGGTATTCAGATTGATAATATCCTCAGGCCTCTGCCCCACTGTATCCCTAATGAACTCAGCACTGGCAATTGAGCCTTTGAGGGCTTTCTGAACTTGGGCTATGAGTATAGCGTCCTGGACTGTGATATTCTTGCCCTTTATATCTGCTATGTTCTTTATCTTGTCGATATTGACCACAGCGCCTTTATGCAGGCTCATGGACAGGATAGTCTCAAAGGTATCTTTCATCTGCTTCTTTGCAGCTCTTGTCTTACCTGATTTGACGCCGCCTTTCTTGCCTGCTTCCTGAAGCTCTTCTTTTGTCATGTCCTTAAAGCTCTTTCCCATCCGTTTCACCTGCCTTTCATATCAATCTATTTACACCTTATTCTTCGCTGGCTTATATGAATATTCATATCCATACTTCTTTGCATTTCTGCTGAGCCACTTACTGAGATCCGCATCATAGTTATCACTACTTACCTTGACGCTATGAATGGCTTTGTTGAACTCCGTAGCCTTAAAATGTGGTTTCTTTTTAATCGTATACGTTCCCGCTCTTCTTTTGCTGTATAGCTTAGGATCTATACCTCTAGGTGGCAATGCGTTTCTGCTACTTGCTGTTACCGCCTTTTGTCCACTACCTGCCCATGTCTCAAGGTCTGCCCCACTAAAATTGCCCCATCCATTCGCTGGATGATTGTGTATAAAGTGCTTACCTTCGCTTTCAAATGCATCATAACTCACGCTACCTCTGGAACCCTTATAATAATGTGTCACATATCCATTATCATCCACTTGGACTCCCCATTCTCGGCCACTCTTGGTATGCTTATCATTAAAATTCTTGATAACCCTGTCTATACTTCCTGTATTCTTTGAACCATTCATCCAGGCAGGAAACAACTTCTCAGATGGTTTGCCTCTTCCGTTCGAAAATGATAGCCCTCTATCTCCTTGCTTTGTCCTGAATGCGTTTGCTCCTCTGCCACCCAATTGCTTTACCTCCACGAAAAAAGGACACTTCACAATGAAGTGTCCTAACATACTATAACTGTGTAATATCTATTCTTCCTCTATCGGGAACCACAAACTGCTGTCATCAATCACGCACAAACATAAAGGATTATTAAATGCATCCTCCTCAGATTCCCAAAATTCTTTAAGTCTCTTATCTCCAAGCATTCCATTCTCATAGAGGTCATCTATATTCTTGAATGTTATTTCCTCATCCGTATCATAATTAACGATTGATGCCGGACTATAATATATAAAATAATCTCCGATCCTGAATGCCTGAGCTTTCTTCATATGGTGTAAAAATGTGTCCTTAAGCATATCTCCCACCTAACCTCTCTTAAATGCTTTATTGTCATAATATTTCACCTGAATACTGTCAGGGAATTTATAACCTATATCACCGCCATATACAAGCACTCTCTTTGGCCTGATACGCTTGAGTGCTTCTGTCATTCCATTATACCACATCTGCTTATTTTCGTCATCCAGCTTGACTCCAATAGTTGACACTGAAACAGTTCCACCCTGCTGTATACCGTCAAAACAGAATGTATATGTTTCTTTCTCAGCCCATGAAAGAGTTGGTATAACAGTGATACCAACGTCCTGCATCATCTGACCGATGAGGCGGCTTCTGTACACGTTCCATATCTTCATAGGCATTGGCATGTCCATGTACAGGCTGAAGTCTGGAGTAAATACACAGTCAAACTCTCTCAGCTTGTCCATATACTGCTGTGGGCTGTTCCAGATCCGTTCAAACTGGTAGTCATCAATGTAAAAATGCACCCCACATCTACGCTTCTTGGTGGATAGAACATAATTGAATGATATCAGCTCATCCGGTTCTGCGTTCTGTGCCTCTATAATCGGCATCTGATAAAATCCCTCTGCCCTTGCTCCGTCAAAATCATCAAGGTTGTATTCCTCGTATGTTCGCTCTCGTTCATCGCCGTAGTATCCGTCATCCTCATCATCCTCAAGCAGATCTGGAACATCAAAACCAAAGTCTGCCATGTCAAAATCCTCTATGGCTGTAAGCTCCTGGTTGAGCAAATCCAAGTCAAAACCACTGTTCATGGTCAACTTGTTGTGCGCCAGAATATATGCTTTCTTCTGCTGCTCTGTGAGCTCTGTAAGCCTTATACAAGGCAGTTCGGTATATCCAAGCTCCTTGGCTGCCATGAGCCTACCATGTCCCTCTATCAGGACGTTTCCCTCGTCTATTGCAAGCGGATCATTGAAGCCAAACTCACTGATAGACTGCTTTATCTGCTCAACCTGTTCCTGTGGATGCTTCTTTGCATTCTTGGCATATGGTATTAACTTATCAATATCAACATACTCTATTTGCATATCTGCCTCTTCCTAGCTTCGGTATAGGTTCGAAGCTATACTTTCTTTCTCACTCTCTTCGGGATCACAATCTTGTACAGCGGTTTACATACATTCTTTACCTCTCCACCCAACTTTATAGTTGGCTGAAATTTATATATCTTAGTGCACTTAACCATCACCTTTATCATGGCCATTGGTAAAGCCAATCTACCAAGTATCGGATGTATATATTCAAAACTATATTCAGGTCTCACAACCTCGAATCTTTTAATCTTACTCATATCTCACACCTCAAACAAAATAGCCCAGTGGGGGAGAGAATCAATAACGACATTTTCACATTTTACGATTTAGGAGTTTACATTTTAACCACTGGGCATAAGAAAATGGACACAACCGAAATGGCAAACGGTCATGTCCCTTATGAATCAATATTTCATGGTCTATATTAAAGCATGACCATGTGTTTGTGCAATGCTCTTAGTGTGTTATGAATGTGTCGGATTTTAGATAATCGCCCCATGTCCGCTGGAACTCCTGCAGAGCCCAGCCATGAGCATGTCTTATCCAGTCGTATGAATATTCCATCTCCTCTGCAATATCCTTTAATGACTTATAGTTTATGTACTTCTGATACAATATCTCCGTATACTTCGTATTACGCAACTGACACATCTGGTGAACTGCTTTATTCCGGAAATCTTCAAATGTTTTTCTGCATTCATTCATCTCAGTTTCAAGGTCAACATATCTACCAACTGTACGACTCATAGTATCTGCCACGGCACTGGACTGTACCCTTTCCTTTGAATAGTCAAATCCCCCCGGATTCATTGCAAGTTCTTTCATCTTGAAATATTCATTGCTTAACCTGTCCATGTAATCCTCAAGCATTTTGACCTGATTTAGATACTCTTTTGCTTTCACCGTCTCACCTCCTACTTGTTCTCCCGGATGGTGAAATCCAAGCCTGTTTCTTCCTTGCCGCTTCCATGCCCCTGTGTCTTGATGACATTCATCAGCCAGGCGGCTCCCGCCATTCTTGCTTCGTGTAGCTTTCTATCTGATTTTGCCATCCTCTCACTCCTTCCGGGTAAATCTGTTCATCAAATGATTGTACGGATCTACCTGTGTCTTAAACCCTATCTGTCTTTCTAACGGGTCGTTAAGTTCTGCCCCGCCAAGGAAGTTGCAAAGATTCCGCATACAGTCCGGGCATAAGTCCTTTGAATCTGTTACACCATCGTACACATCAAAAATTCTTGTCCTTATCGGCGCTCCGTGTTCAAACGGAATGTCGTAGAACCCGCCGCATCTATCGCATTTGCCTGCGTATGCCATTATGTATCACCTCTCCTTTATCAATTCTGGATTATCAAATATGTTGCCAATAACTTCAACTCGATTTCCGTTTTGAACATATTTCCATAAATCATCATTCAAAGACCCACTTCCACTCTTTCCCATTTCGATAGCAAAAGTTGTCCTAAAATCTTTATAAAATACTTTTCCAAGTCTTTTCTTTGTATCTTTGTCCGGGAATGGACAATCATCATTATCTCGTTGGAACAAAATAATGTCACCTTCCCATATCAGCTTGCCGTTCTTATCCCTTAAGCCGGTACATTGACAGATTGTATCTGGTCGCACTTCAAAAATTCCATTTTCCTCTGTAAAATCCTCAAAGCAATCATATTCTGCTTTATCTGGGCATAAAATGTATGGAATGCTTTGACCTAATCTAAAGAACACATTTGTAATTAGATTGCCAATTACCCATTCTCCGTTATCGGCTCTCTTTGCTTTGAATAGATATCTATCTTCCATCTGTTCCACCTTCCTTTACAATTTCGATTGCTTTCCCAATCCCATCTAATAGCCCTTTTTCGTAGTTGTTTTCGTACTGTATTTCTATTTTGCTACCCTCTGTTTCCAACTGCTCCACAACCTTGTCCACATCGTAGACTGTTGGATGCTCCTCAATAAGTTTTTTTGCCTCAATTCTCATTGATTTCTCTGACTTACGTTTCTCTGATGCCTGTTCTTCAAGTGCCTTTATCGCCATATCAAATGCCTTTCCGGTATCGTTCGTATAGGCATAATGTGAATATCTATAATCTGTTGTTGCCTTTAATTTAGCTATTGCTTCTCTCTCTTCCATATTCCCACACTCCTATCTTCTCAACCTTGCCACGGCCGCATTCCACTCGTTTATGAATTTAAGCACCCAGGTAGCTGGGTATGTGCTTACAGCATACTGTTTTGAGATAGCAACTGCCCTTGCCCAGTTCGGATCCTGTTTGATCTCATTTGGAATCTGTGCCATCACTCCTCAACCTTCCTTTCTGCCTCAAGCCATCTGCGGGTACATTCTATGCAATGTTGCTTACCCCTCTGACACACAATCTCGTCAAATCCAATCTCGTCAAATCCAATCTCACTCGGACACATGATGATCGGCGCAAGATCCGCATCACCAAGCGACCTGATGTAGTCGCCGTTGGTCATCGGCTCATAGTTGTCAACTGCATTCTTGGTGCAGTGTGCGCATGGTTCCTGTGACTCGTCTCTATATTTGTATTTGCAAGTTTTGCAATTCTCTATTCTCTCTGGTACTATCTCCATCGTATCTCTCCCTTCCTGATCAACTCTCTTATGTCTATGTTGCTGAAGCTCTCATGGTAGCCCTTTTCGCTCTGCATCAGTACATGGTGTTCATATGCCTCAACTATTGTCCATCGCTTCCAAACCCTTATAGGGACATTCTCCTCTTTCCCGTTCTTAGTGAGTATCCTCACCACCCGCCCAGGTCGGCAGATGGTGTTAAATGCTGCATCTATCTCAAATTCTGTCATGTAGTCTCTCCTTTCAGATAGCAAGTAACTTATTCACGAAATACTGCTGTCCCTTACCTGTAACCTTTGGTGTCCTGGTGATTCTGACTGATCCATCTGGATTGCTTATAGTGCTTTCCTTCACCTCAAACAGCTTCATCTCCATGCTCCTCTGAGTTGGCATATTTCGATCTGAGCCCTCTCTTTTGATGAGGTAGCCATTATCACGCAACCACTTAAACAAGCGCTTCTGACCGATGCTGACGCCATTCTGGCTTATCAGCTTTGCAAGGTCACCGATCAAAATTGATGTGTGACTTGCTGCAACCGCATCGGCGAATATTGCCTTTGGCTTCATGGTCTCTATCTGCTTGTCCCTCTCCAGAATCTTGTTCTGAGCTACCTGTAAGGCTCTGGCCATTAATTCGTCATCCGACATTGTTTCCTGTCCGACTATGTACCCGCCGTTCTTTCGGATGGATGGAAGCACCTCACTTGTCACCCAGTCTGTAAATCTCTCAGCCGCCTCTTTTCTGCTCTGGAAAATAACCTTGTACAAATTTGATTCATTGACAAATATCGCAGTCTGTTTTCTTCCTAAACTGTCGATGACCTCGCTAGTACCGACCCCATCTTTCCTTAATCTGCTTTTAACATCAGTTATATGTGTAATTCCAAGAGCTCTGCATACATCTGTTAAACAAAACATCGGTTCATCTTCCACAACCGCTGTTCTGATCTCTCCAAATTCTTTATTCTCAAATATCTTCAAATCGTTCATGTAATCAATCTCCTTTTCTTCTTGTTTTTTGAATCGGAGCACCATATAATTAACTTACAAGGTACTCCTTGCAATAAGACAATTTCCTTGCTGGCTAGGCGAATTGGGATTGTCTTATTTTTTTGTCTCTTTCATCTGATGTAAAATCAATCAATAGTTCAACAAAGTCCTTGCTCAGACTTTTGTTGCCTCTTAAGTTGACTATTGCCTCCTGAAAGGTTTCATCTGGCAATTCAACCATCAGCTCAATAATTTCCATAAGTTCAACCATATGTACACCTCCTACTCTTTACGCCCATTTCGGGCGTATTTCTTTCACGAAGTATAGCGTACAATATGGGCGTAGTCAAGTATAATTTAAGTGGAGGTTATATGTATGTTTGGTAAAAGACTCCGTCAAATACGTATGGAAAATGGCTTTACTCAGCAAAAAACTGCTGATTTACTTGGTATAACCTTGCGTTCATACCAAAAATATGAACAAGGTGAGCGTTCTCCATCTCTGGATTGTTTAGTCAAGATAGCGGACATCTTCAATGTATCTCTTGACTATCTGCTGTGCAGAGATGCATTTATTCAATCTCACGCAAGATCCTCTGATGAATAGAAAATAAATCCTCTAGGTTATCCCATATTTCAAAATCACCGGTTCGGTCTCCAGATTCTATCTTTTGATAATATCTGAGACCGATACCCAAATAATCGGCAACTCCCTGTTGTGTCATTCCTTTTGTCTTTCTGGCATTCTTCAAATTATTTCTCATAGTAATCACCTCAGTTCTCTTACTGCTCCGTTATTTACAACCGTACTTGATGTACACTTGTAAAATCCCTGTTGATGCTCCACCACCTCCGGCAAAGTTATCAACAATAAGCTCTCCATTTATCACTCGTCGCCCACCTCCAGAAAATCAAACAACGTCGGTGAATCCACCTCATTCTCCTCTGCCTGTAAATAACCAACACCATCTCTGAAATAATCCGGATTCAGTTCACATCCCTTACCGAACCGGTGCATTTTAACTGCCATCATCGGTACTGTCATAAGACCGCCGAACGGATCATATACCACATCGCCCGGATTGCTGTATCTGTTGATGATCCTCTCAACAATATCAAGCTGCAGCGGGCACACGTGCATCGTTGCCCTTCGTCTGCTCTGTGTCGTGTTGAGCGTCCGCATCCTGTTGATGTCGTCCCATACCTCAAGCTGATTCCAGGATCCCGGCGCTACAACCATGAATGTAGCTGGAAGCCTGCCATCTGTATCAAGCTCTTTTGCAAGTGCCACATGCTCCTCATAGTTGTATACGTGCTCTCTGCTGTACTGTCTGTACACTCTCTGTAAGTTATCCACAGATACACCCTCAAGCTCCTCTTTGCTTATCAGCCTGTCTCCTGAACTTCTCCAGTATCCATGAGCATCTATCTGCCACTGCGCTCTTGTGTATTCGTCCTTGGACTTTGTGACAGGTTCATCAGCATATGCCTTGCTGTGATCCGTTGGTAGCTTACGGAATAACAGAATATATTCAGGGCATCCCACACCCATCTTGGTACCGTCCTTGCACTGCTCAGTCCATCCAAGACGATATGTCTGGTTATTCTCTCGTACAACATCCGTAACCACTGTTATCATTCCGAAATACTGGAAGCCATGACGCATATAGTGTTCTATACAGTCAGCGTGGAATGGCTCAATAGTCGGCATGCCTGTGCCTGTTGCATTTCCAAACAGCACTCTATCCTTAACGTGGATGGCCGCCACTCTTCCCGGCTTCAGCACCCTCAGAAGCTCCGGCGTCAGGTAGTCCATCTGTTCAAAGAACCGCTCTGTATCCTGATTGTGTCCGAAGTCGTTATAATTTGCGCTGTACTCGTAGTGATTGCCGAACGGTATCGACGTATGTATCAAATCAACGCTGTTGCTCTCCATTGCCCTTGTCTCTTCCACACAGTCGCCATACACAGCCTCATAATGCTTGCCTCTTACCGTTCTCTCTTCTCTTGTACCTTCCACACCCATCTTCCTTTCCAATCTCTCCGTCTTGTTTGCCGAATCAAGGCCATATTTCTTCACGATCTCGATCATCTTCTTGACCATGTGATTATGATTCTTCCACTTCTCGATCAGTGCATCCTTGATCTCCCGCTCATTCTCCATGTAGATGATGTCTATAACTACTGTATTCTGCTGCAGGAACCTGTAACACCTATGCACCGCCTGTATGAAGTCATTGAACTCATAGTCAATGCCAACAAATATCTCCCGGTGGCAGAATCGCTGAAAGTTACATCCTGAACCACTGATTGACTTCTTGGTGGCAAATAGCCTTGTCTTGCCATTGGAAAAATCTATAACTCTCTGTTCTCTGAGGTCGTAGTCCATGGATCCGTATATATCCACTGTCTCTGGCAATACTTTCTTGATTGCGTGTCTCTCTGCTTCCTGATCATGCCACAGAATAAAATGTTCCTCCGGCGAACTGTCAACTATCTCCTTCATCTTCTCAACCCTGGCATCTATGCTCTCACACTTGATCTTTGCGGCTTCTTTAAGTCCTGTACTAGCCTGAGTGAAAAGCTCCATCTGGCCGTCCCTGTCAACTGAATCTCCGTAGTGTATTGGTATCTCGTGCCACCTCACATCCAGTGGAGGGAGCACATAGCCGTCATCGGAATAATCAGGATTGAGATCCGATGGCTTTGTGATGAACAATGCCCAACTGGAAACCCACAGCCAGAACTCATCTTCCATGTTTGGGTACAGTGTCAGGTTATTTGCCTTTGTTGAATCCCTCTGGAAAAATCTTGTAAGTGCCTGTCCTGTGTCCATTACCTCAAGATATCCGGCATAGTGTATAAGCTCCTTGTACTTGTTCGGTGATGGTGTAGCGGTCGCTACGAGCTTGTAAGGTACATTTTTGAACTTGTCAAGGAACGTCTGGTATGTCTTAGATCCAAATGATCTAAGCACGGATGCTTCATCAAGTGAGGTTGCCGTAAAATACGATGGATCTATATCTCCGTCTCTCACTCTCTCATAGTTCGTCAGAACGATCTGACTTGTGCTTGCCTCAACCTCTTCCATGGTTCGGCAATATTCAGGTTTCTCATAGCCCAGGAGCTCTACAGCATCCCTTGTGAACTCCTGCTTTACTCCAAGTGGCAGCACTATGAGTGCTCTGCCTCCTGTATGCTCTGCTGCAAGGTGGCAAAACTCTATTTCCTGTGCAGTCTTGCCAAGCCCAAACGACTCAAACAAGGCTCTACGTCCACCCTTCAGCGCCCATGCCACCGCATCACTCTGATGTGACTTTAGGGCTTTATTTATGCGGCTCTTATCGACCTCAAAGCCGCTGTCAGTAGCAAGCTCTATCTTGCTCTCTAAAAACTCTCTGTATGTCATTCACTTCTCAGGAACCCGCTATAGCATTACCCCGGCCGGAGGTTCGGCTCCTTTCGTGTGTTATTTATTATTCAGCTCATCCGCAAGCATCTTCTCAAGCTGACTAAGCTGCTCTGTATTATCAGTCTGCTTAAAGTTTGCAAATCCATTTGGATTCACGTTCCGTGGCTGCCCTCGGCTCTTACCGTCATCCTTAAGCGCATATAGGCCTGTCCATCCCTGCATTATCGACTGATTGAGAATCTGTACCTGTTCATGCTTATCATGAGATAACGACTCCAGCTTGTTCATCATCAGCGTTATGGCCCTGTCACTCATAGGTTTCTTGATTCCCTTACGGAACTTGATGAACTCCACTATGGCATCATTAAGCTCTGGATCATCGCTATACTTGACCGGTTCAGACTTCTTGCGTGGCTTACCCACCTCCGCATGTGCGCACGCACGTGCCTTAGTAGGAGTATGTATATACTCCTCATTATCACTATCATTATCATATTCATTATCATTATCGGCTTTTTGGGGTTCGGTTGGGTTTTCCTCGGTTTCAGAAATAACCGTTCGGTTTTTAATAAAACCATTCGGTTTATTTGGGTTTTCCTCGGTTTCGGAAATTTCCATTTCCTTTGTAGGTCTGCCGCCCTTTTTGCCGTTGGACCTGTTGCGCTCACACCGCTCCTCATACTTGGAGTTGTCCTTGTCCATCCGTTTCTTGATGAACGAGAAGCACATGGCAAGTGCACTACCTTTTGGAAGATCCGGAACTTCGCCTGTCTCCTGGTAGTCCATCAGAGCAAACATCAACTCACCGACCTGCTCTGGTGGCAGCATCGACAAATGCTCTCTATATTCGGTATAAAAGACAAAGCTCCCTTTATTTCCCATGTGGTTCACACCTCCTTGATTCGTATTCCATACTTATAAAGCATCAACTTACGCTTTATGATGTATTCCTTTGTTCTCATGCCCTTTGTATCCTCAACAACCATTTCAAATCCATCCCAGTAAACGAAGTCTGCTATGTATGAGCACTTACGCTCTAGGAGCTTTCCCGGTTTGAATCTGCCCTTGTTGGGTCCTTTTTCATATATCTCATTCGTGTGTTCTCTCTGAGCTGGTATAAGCTCAAATTCTCTCTGAAGCTGCAAGCCTGTTATCTTGCCCGCTTTCTCAAGCAATTTCAGCTCTGTATACCTCTGAGCTTCCTTCTTGCTGTCGAATGTGATGCCGTCCAAGGCAACCTTTCTGTTGCCGTATTTAGCTCGTGATCTGTTCCAAGCCATTGTTGCTCCTTTCCCCCTGTCACCCTCAAATAAGAGCAACAGGGATATATGCTAAGACATTACGTTACTGTGCTTGTGATGTATTAAATGTAATGTCAATGTAACCTACTTGAAATTACCGAACAGTGCCGCCTCGGCAGCGTTCATCTCTGGCTGTGGATTTTCTGCCGGTGTCGGCTGTGGATCCTGAACACTGTTCTGTGTATTCTGAGCATTATTCTGAGTATCCTGTGGCTCTGCCTGTGGAACCTGTGCTTCTGGTTCATTCACCTCTGTTGCTGTGGCTTCCACATACTCATCATTCTCAACGTATGTAGGATGTCCTTCTGCGTCCAAGGTTGCCATGTCGCCCTCAAATGCCTTCTGGAGTTCTATGGTCATTACTCCCCACTTGCTGATCAGCTGTCGGAGCATTGTCTTGTAAGCCATGCCATCAAAATTCTTGTACCAGAACGATGAATACATCCACGAATCACGAGGATCATAGTTACCGGCTTCATAGTCAGCAAATGATACTCTCTGCTTCTCTCCGTACTTTGTCTTGACCTTTCCAGCGTCCTTGTAGAATGCCGGTGAATACTTGTCCGCATGAGCAAGCATCTGAGCCTTACTCCAATACATTGTCTTTCTGAATCCGTTCACAAGCTCAAACATTGCATAGTAGCCGATTGTCTCAGCCTCTTCACGCTTGTCCCAGTCATCAACCATGAGATTAACCTTGATATCCTCGTTCAAAGGATCGAAATACTCAAGCTCTCCTTCCTTGATAGCGACAACATTCAACCTCTTATACTGACCGGATCGGATCGCAAGCTGGATATATCCCTTGTATCCCATCTGGAACTGTGCCTCTTTGGTACCTGCCTTGGTATTATTGAACGGGACCATGTAATAATGTCCGAGCTGTGGAGATGGTGAAAGCTGTAAGCTCTCACCAAGAAGTGCAGCTGAAAGAATCGACTGATTCGTGCACTCCTGAAGTGTAGGGTTGGTGTTATAGGCTGATACGATAGCAGATATGAACCTCTGTCCGTTCTTACCACCAACCACCTTGTTAATCTGATTCTTGATTGCATCCTGTGTAAGGTATGCTGTAATTCCAAGATTCTGCTGTGCTTTGTTTCTTGCTACTAAACTGTTATTTACTGCCATTATTCCTTACCTCCTAATGCTTAATCATGTCCTCAAATGCCTTGCGCAAGATATCCTCCAGAATTGATATCGGATTCTCTGTGTTGTCTTTGTGACGATCCACTTTGGTCAATATGTCAAACGTATCATGTATGAGCCCCTGCATAATCTCGTCAAGGTCTCCCTCAGCTTTGGATGCTTCCACTGCTTTGTTTATCAACTCATCTGTAGCTGTCTCTCCATACTCTTTAGCAAGTGATTCTCTTATTCCCTTCACCGCAAGTGCTAACTCCGATATAAGAACCGGTGTTGTTCCTCTCATTGATACTGATCCCATTTCTGACTTAATCATTTTGTATACCTCCTACTTAATCGCTCTAAATGTTATATTTCTGCTCTGGAAGAACTCTCTCAGAGCCGTTGCATCATCCGTTGTAAGTTCAACCTCAAACTTGACTACCATCTTCTGTGGTTCCGGCTGTGATTCCTCTACTGGTGCTGGCTGTGCATCCTCAGGTGGTGTCATAGCCTTTGCCATTGCGGCTCTCTGCTCCTCGGCAGCTCTCTCCTGTGCCTTGCGTTCTTCTTCAGCCTTCCGTCTTGCCTCTTCTGCTGCTTTTCGTGCCTCTTCTGCAGCCTTTCTCCTTGCCTCTGCCTCAGCCTTTGCCTTTGCGATCTCTGACATTCTCTTAGCCTCAGAAATGGCCTTGTTAATGTCTAATGTATCCTTAAATACCTCCGTAGCCTCAAATCCAAATTCCGGGAGCTGACTGAGTGTAAGCACTCCGTTGCCGATCTCGTACATCTTAGACTTCATCTGATCTTCTATACTCTTCATTGATACCGATGCATTCAACCACTTAGGATCCCATATCTTCTCCAACGTGACAAAATTCTGAAAACCGATAGTCGCAAACAATTCTTCAATGGCTTTCTGCTTTTCGGCCTTGCGCTTCTCGTCAAATGCCTTGACCTGTTCATCTATCACCGCTATAGGCTTGTCTATAATGCCTATTATCTCATTGATCTGAGCCTTAAACACATTAAACGGCTGCATGTATTCTTTCTCTCTTCTGATGCGCTCATCATTGAGGGCTCTCTTCAGCTTGTTCAGATTGGCCTTGTCTGCCTTTGCGTCCTTGATCTGGTCATCTGTGTAGACAAGCGTCTCATAAAATGAGACCTTAGATGTAAGCTCAGCCTTGAGCTCCTCATAGTTAAAATCAATCTTCTCTGGTATCGCTACCTCATTAACTCTTAATTCCATGTAAACCTCCTAATTCAGCACCAGCTCCATCTGGTGACTCTCCTTGTTCTCTCGCACCATCGCCATGATACGCTGTGTCTGTCGCTGTCTCTCTTCCTCACAGTCGCAGTGCTCGCCTGGATCCAAGTAAGCACCGCATTGCGGACATTCGTTGTAATACATTGCATCTCTCCTATATCTCCGGGAGTATCAGCGGTGGTTCTTTCCTCACCTGTACGCACTCCCAGAAGTCTCTTTCAGCGTCAATAAGATACTGAATGTCATCCTCTACCTCCGACCTCTCTATCTTGTAGTGCCTCGTCTGCAGGTATACATCACCGTTAAACTCCGACTTAAGCTGAGCCTTGAGCACCGCAAAGTCAAATTCCGTCACCATGAGATAGTGCAACACCTGTATGTAATAGTTATCCGGGATCCTATGATCCCACTTCTCCTTTTGTCTTGACTGCAGAATGTTGGTAGTCTTGCACTCCCACACACCCTTGCGGCCATCCTGATCTAAAAGCCAGCCATCAAGAGATGCATGCGCCCACGGGTACTTGTCATTTGTGAACATGTTGTTTTCCACATACCCAACTTGATACTCTGGATAATCCAACTTGAATAGCTCCCTCAGATGCTTTTCTGCCTCTGTTCCATACTTGACATAAGGCTTATCCGATATGTCCTCCGGCTCTATGCCGTAGGCTTTCTCTTTAAATAGATCCACGTTGGTCTTGTAGGGGTTCATTCCCACAATAGCCGAGGCATCCGACCCACCTATCTTGGTTCTTGCCCTGAGCCATTCTTCATGGCTGCCAAGGGCTTTCATACTTACCATGGCTGTTCACTTTCTCTCTGATCTTCAATCCTGTTCATCTGCTCCACTGTGTTAAGCAGTCCCAGCTCTGTGAATACTGTTCCAAGCAAATATGCTATGAGGCTGCCAACCGGGAGAGCCATAACCAAAGCCGTGTTAAATATGATGTTATATGCCATAATGATCAGTATTATCAGCATCGCCGCAAGGCACACCGCCTTGACAGCCTTCGTGTCTAAGTTTCTCTTCATTGCTTTTCTTCCCCTTTTCTGCTATGATTTTCTTGAGTATTTTTCTATGCACCGGCGGAACTGCAATTCCAAAGGTGCTTTTTTTGTTTCACTCAGCCTCCAGACTTCGTGGTTTAAATGGATCTGACAAGTCCATACCCTCTGCCTCAGCCAAGAACCTATCCAACTCCTGTTTACGGACTTTGTAAGCTCCCAATTTCATAAATTTAAGCTGTCCGCTTTTCCTAAGCCTGTGTACATACGCAACATTTGTATGTAATATTTCCGCTACCTCAGCAACTGTGTATATTGTTGTTTCTTCCGTTGTTCTCACCTCCTTTTTGCGTAATGTTTTGCAACATGTAACAGACGAGTATTTTCAAAAAATGCAAATATTTTTTACACGTCTTTCTCTATGACCAGCTTCAACCCAACCGCTTTCAATAAGCTGTCGGCATTAGTCAATGTCATTCCTCTTTTATCTGATTCCCACATGTACAAGCTCCTGTCAGTAAATCCTGCCTTTTCAGCCAATTTACGTTTTGACATGCCCTGTCTGAGTCTTTCTCCCTCAACAGCCTGTAATATTGTTTCCTTATCCACTTGACTACCTCCTTATATTTAGATACGATATATACTGGTATGAACATATGTTTATAACTAAATACATAGAAAGGAGTGCAACTATGGAAACTTTCAAGACATTTCCTGCTACTAAGGCTGAGGCACTGACACTGCTTTACCTTCAGAACCAGGACTTATCAGACAAGACCATTGAAGAGATCGTAGCTTTATATGACAACATATCTAAAAGAGCTATTAAAGCTTGTAATGTAAACGTAAAGCTTAGATAATCTCTTACTTAGTCTTTTTTGACTTACCAAGCCGGGCTCTTGTTTTCATCATGGAGTCAAGAGTCCGTGCCATGGAATCCTTGTAGTCACACATATAGTTATCGTCTCTAACCTTCTTACACAGGTGCTTTATCGTCTTGTCCACTTCTTTCTTAAGTTTCTTTGTCTTCATCGTTCCTATCTCCTTTCCTTCTTGATTTCCAAATGTCGAAAATCAACCTTCCGACAAATGTCCCAATGGCTATGCCAATGATCGTGGTCAACATCTTTTCTTTGGTTCCTCTCCATACTCTTTCTGAATTACGACAACAGGATTCGGCTTTGGCTCCAGTAGCTTTCTGATTGTCTGGAGCTCTTTTCTTATCTGTACCAGCTCTGTGTATATCTTCTTGAGCATTTCTTCCCTCCTTTCTCCTTGTCGTCTCCATCATTCCACCCTATAATTTCCATAGGTGCATCAAGCATCAATCCATACGAAAGAAGGTGAAACTATGAAGATTTATGCATGTCTTATTGGCAACTGGGTGTGTTTGAACGATGACCCAGATTGCAAAATAGGTAACGATGGCAAGTCTCCTGATATGTGGTATGAAGAAAACGCAGTTATCTACGCTCCTGAAAATCGCAAGCCAGATACCTATTACGAACTTGACTATGTGAAAATTCTTTACAAGGGTGTTGTCTACCGAATAAATCCTATATTTATTCAGACTGTCGAAGGTTAGAATCACACTTAGCCAGTTCCTTAAAGACTTTGTCGGTATCCCTTAATGGTGTTGTGTTTGACATTAAGCGGATATCGGCATTGAATCTCTGATTCACTTCTCTCTCCAACTTAACCCAGTCCAAATAACTGATTCCGTCCAGTGCTTCCAGTATTTTGTTTAACTTCCCTGTTGTCATGCCTCTCCTTTCTCTTATCGGTTAAACTCTGTTTAACTTTCTAAGCAAAAAAATACGCTGGATAGTCCTTTAAATCAATGTCAAGTAGTTCAGCCCACTTGTTCATCTCTTCCTGAGTAAATCCAGTTCTACAGTTCAACTTCTTTGATACAGAATTACTTGATAATCCCAATGCCTTGGCAAAATTACCCTGCGTTCCGTACTTCTCTATTATTCTTCCTCTCAGCTTGTCATACTGATATGGCATTGTCGTACCTCCTTCCATTCGCATTTGTTAAACCTCGTTTAACTTTAATGCTAGTTTAACCCTGTTTAACTCAGTTGTCAACCCTAAAGTTTAAAGTTTTTTAACTTTTTGTTTGATTTCGGTTAAACGTTGTTGTATAATCCAAATATAAAATATGCATATATAGATAGAGGAGGTTTAGTATATGAAATGGCCAACAACTGCTAACCGATTAAAACAAGCTATGAATAATATAAATATGAGTGCACAAGAACTTGCAGATAGAAGTGGAGTTAGCAAAGCCTCCATAAGCCAATATGTTAATGGTAGTCATAAACCATCTAACATATCAGCACCGAAACTTGCAAAAGTTTTAAAAGTAAATGCTATGTGGTTGATGGGATTCGACATGGATGAAGAACCAGCCAAGCCTACATATTACTTTGACGATGAAACAGCTCAGAAAGCACAAGAGATATTCGAGAACAAACAGCTCTCTCTTCTCTTCGATGCCGCAAGGGATGCAGAGCCAGAGGACTTGGAGACAGTTCACACAATGCTCATGGCTCTCAAGAATAAAGAGAAACGATAATGCACATAAAACATCCCACTGATTTTGTTATTGTTTTTCTGACTACATTTGAAAGGGATGATTTCTTTGGAATATATAAACGTACAGATGATGGATTTAAAATCTACCAAGATTAAAGAAACCGTGACCAGTAACGAAGATGGCTCTTATACTATCTTCCTCAATTCACGATTCACTCAGGAACAACTCAATGACGCTTATATCCACGCTATCGGACACATAGACAGGGACGACTTCAACAAAGGCTCTGCCGATGTTGTTGAGGCTTATGCACATGGGCTAACTGAATTGTAAATTGGTAAAAACGCATTATCAAGGCTGCGAAAACAAGCCTCAAATTTTAAACATTTTGTTCATTATATACAAAAAAATGTTTAATTTTCTGAACTTTTAGTATTGACTTTTGATTAAAGGGCATATAATATAAATATACAATATTTATAAGTTAATTTTGCCCTTGGCAACGTCCTCCCACTATAAGGGATGTGACAACGCCCTGGGCTTTTTTTATACCTAAGAGGAGGATATTATGGGAAAAACGAACAACTTATTGCCAGATCAAAAACATCAAATAACTACCGCCATCCTAGTTGATGGAGGGTTTTATAGAAAAAGAGCCCGCTATCTATATGGTGACAAATCACCATCAGAAAGAGCGGACGAATTGAACGAATATTGCTATAAACATCTTCGTGATAAATATGAAAATAGATATTTGTACCGCATATTCTATTATGATTGTCCACCTGCAGAGAAGAATATATATAATCCCTTGACTAATAAGAGTGAAAATTTGAAAAAATCAAGCGAATATATCTGGATGACTGATTTTCTAAATGAATTAAAACATCATAGAAAATTTGCCCTCAGATTAGGTCGCTTATCCGATACACAACTCAACTATCATCTTAACACTGAGGCTACCAAAAAACTTCTTCAAGGCAAATTGGAAGTTGAGGATATAAGTCAGCAAGATCTTGTTCTTAATATAGAGCAAAAAGGGGTTGATATGAGAATTGGTGTGGATATATCGTCTCTTGCTTTTAAAAACCAAGTAAATCAAATTGTTCTCATTTCTGGTGATAGTGATTTTGTGCCCGCCGCCAAACAGGCTCGAAGAGAAGGCATAGACTTTATACTGGATCCAATGGGTGCACCGATAAAAGAAGATTTATTTGAACACATAGATGGAATACGCACACCTAAATTGAAAACACCAAACAAGGTCGAGGAGATAGAAAAATAATAAGGTAAAAAAACTATAAACCGTATGCTAATGATATTTTTTATAGTTGAATGCGAGATAGATTTTGATTATAATAACTATATTAAGCCGCCTATAGGGCACGAATTTTATGTAGTTATTTTTCTTAATATTTTAGACCTCGCAGAAATGCGGGGTCTTTTACGTTGTATGAACCTATTCCAATTTGGAAATAGTTCAAAATAAAAATCCCCCAGGTGCTGGAACACCTGAGGGAAGTTACCCACAAACCGAAGGCTTATGACTAACGTTTCAACAAACTACATTATATCATAAGCCTTCTCATTTTAGTAGGCTTATTTTTTATGCCTATTTTTAGGAAGGATGATCTATATGAAGATACTTACAAGAAATAGGAACAAGAACAAATTCTATAAAGACGGCAGACCCAAACCAGCAAACTGGGAATACCGCTTTGAAACAGCATCCATAGGTGGTAAGCGATACCATCACAGTGAATCTGGTTTCAATACCAAAAAGGATGCGCTTGATGCCGGTACTGCTGCCCTTGCAGAATATAACAAGTCTGGACAGATTTTTACCCCATCTGATATGTCTTTCTCTGACTATCTTGATTATTGGCTTGATACATACTGCAAGACAAATCTTGCCCAGAGCACATGTGACACTTATCGAAAGAGAATCAATAACCACATCCGCCCTACTCTCGGTGAATATTACTTAAAATCAATTACACCTGCTGCACTTCAGGATCTCATAAATGAGAAATTTAACTCCGGGTATTCACGCAATACCTTGACCGATCTGAAAGGTATACTTACTGGTGCATTTTCTTATGCTGTGGAACCATGCCGGTATATTGCTCAGAGTCCAGCTATATATATAAAGCTCCCTCAGCCAAGGGCAACCTCTGAAGATGTTCCGACAAGGAAAAAAATCCGCCGTGTTGTCACTCATGAAGAATGGAATCATATAATGGCCAGATTCCCAAAAGGGTCTACTGCTCATATACCTCTGATCCTTGGTTATAGATGTGGTCTCCGCATCAGTGAGGCATTTGCCATCACATGGTCCGATATTGATTTTGATAAGGGTACACTATCTGTAAACCGACAGGTGCAGAAATACGATGGTGACAAGCTATACACTATATGTAACCCCAAATACGACAGCTTCAGGACAATATCCCTTGACACAAAAACCATCGAACTCTTACAGGAAGAAAAAGATCACCAGGAGAAAGCCAAACTGTTTTATAGAGAGTTCCATCGCCAGGCAGGCGTTGATAAAGATAACCATATTGTTATGGATGATCCAAACGCTGAACCTATGGAATTTGTTACCCAAAGAGAAAATGGGGAATATATAAAGCCAGACATAATGAAACATGTTAGCCGTGTAATCCACGGCAAGGCTACTAAGAATGGAATAGCTATATCCGAAGATTGGGATTTTCATTCACTAAGACACACACATGCAACCATACTTCTTGAAAAAGGTGTACAAATGCCTATGATACAATACAGACTCGGACATACTGATGTTGAAATAACTGAAAGATATGTTCACCCTACAACTGCCATGAATGTTCAGGTAGAAGATATAATAAATGAGCTATATTAAATATAAAAAATCCACATTTTTTGTCCACGTGTCCACGCAAGATTACGTGGACAAATTTTTTTACGTGGACAAAATGTGGACAAAAACACATTTTATACTGAATGTGGACAAGTTTTTGGAAAATTCTGAATTATCTCACAATTCCCCAAAGCCTTGATTTTACTTAGAATTTACCAGCGTTAGCAGCTTCCTCAACAGAAACAGCTACAGCAACTGTAGCACCAACCATAGGGTTGTTACCCATTCCGATAAGTCCCATCATCTCAACGTGAGCAGGAACTGATGAAGAACCAGCGAACTGTGCATCACTGTGCATACGTCCAAGAGTATCTGTCATACCGTATGAAGCAGGACCTGCTGCCATGTTATCTGGGTGAAGTGTACGTCCTGTACCACCGCCTGATGCTACTGAGAAGTACTTCTTACCCTGCTCGATACACTCCTTCTTGTA
>ENA-ORKV01000099-ORKV01000099.1-human-gut-metagenome-genome-assembly--contig:-NODE-99-length-113920-cov-7.732570_pt1 | contig 113920 bp, 113 predicted proteins | sample MGYA00243058_ERZ508805 | MGnify/ENA primary metagenome ERZ508805 (study PRJEB26277, sample SAMN04329770) | human gut metagenome | biome: human-associated habitat | host: Homo sapiens | place: USA...
TCTAAATATTGCCATGCAAATAATATCTCGTTCCACCTTATGTTATGTTATTAGGTATAAATATATTCTTTTTATCCCATAATCTTAAAGTTTGTTGGCTCTTACCTATTAACTCACTAAATTCTTCAATAGAATAATGTTTCATATAATTCATCACTTGTAATATATTATACAAGAAATCTATTAAAACAAATATATTTTATTAGGTTTTAGTAAATTTATTGCAACAGGTCAAAGCCTCCATTACAAAAGCTATATTATACTCTATCATTTGATAAGTTTTTTTTCAACTCTTATAATGAAATGATTTTTAAGAAATAAGTTCAGATATTGCCTCTTCTGCCTCTTCTCTTGTATTAAATTCTCTTTCAAAATTATTAATGCTTTCTCTATCTTTCTCTGTTAAGTTTTCAAACTTCTTTCGATTAAATACATCTGTGTTTTCATCTTCTATTTTTAGCTTACATTTATTATCACTTTTAAAGATTGCTAAATAGCCATTATATTCTCTTATATAATATTTATTAGGAGCTACTGTTCTTGTATAATATAATTTATTTGTACATTCTTGTGTTAAATTATATCCATCTTTAACTAAAAGGTCACTTAATTCCTCTTCTGTTAAATCATTTTTTATTCCAAGTTCTTTTTTTAAATCCTTTAAAGTTTTTTCCTCCTCATTAATAGCTCCTTTATTTAAGGAAACTTTTATATCTTCCTTTAAATATTCTTCATTTTCTAAATTTGAAAATTTTTCACTACTTGTCATTATCTTATCTTCTAAATATAGTTGTGTTAAAAAATAACTTACAGAAAAAACTGTAATTAATATAGCAAATATCATTATTTTATTTTTTAATTTATATTCCATTTATATCCATCTCCTTATGTTTATCAATCTCTTTTAATCCTTGCCAAATTTTCTTGAAAATATACCTACTTTAACTAAAAATTATAATAGATTTCATTTTACATACAATTTACTTAATGATAAAAAAATTGACAAAGCTTTTTGTGTGATTTAAACTTTATAAAAAGGTATAATACACTTGTTTATGTTAAGGAGATGTTAAAGTTTGAATATTGTTGAAGAAATAAAAAAACTGAAAGAAGAAAAAAATGCCCTTGTATTGGCCCATCTTTATCAAAGACCAGAAATTCAAGAGCTTGCTGATATAGTTGGAGATTCTTACTTTCTTAGTAAAAAAGCTATGGAATCTGATAAAGATTTAATAATTTTTTGTGGTGTAGGATTTATGGCTGAAAGTGCAAAAATTCTTTCACCTGAAAAAAGAATTCTTTTACCTGCAAAAGAAGCAAGATGCCCAATGGCTGATATGGGTGTAGTGTACAAGCTACAAGCTTTAATGGATGAACATCCAAAGGCTAAGGTAGTTAGTTATATAAATACAAATCTTGATATAAAAGCAATGTCTGATGTATGTGTTACTTCTTCATCTGCTTTAAAAATAATGAATAATCTTGAAGGAGATGAAATTATATTTGTTCCTGATAGAAATCTTGGAGAATATATAAGTGAACATTTTCCAAATAAAAAGTTTATACTTTATCAAGGATTTTGTCCTGTTCATGAAAGAGTTAAATCAGAAGACATTCTTGAATTAAAGGAAAAATATCCAACTTACCAAGTACTAGTTCATCCTGAATGCAACAAGCCTGTTCGTTCATTAGCTAATTTTATAGGAAGTACTTCTGATTTAATTAAATATTCTGCTGAATCTGATTCAAATGGATTTATTGTTGTAACTGAAGAAGGAGTTCTTCACCAAATGAAGAAAAAGAGTCCTGATAAAGAGTTTATTCCATTAAATAATCCTATGATATGTCCAAATATGAAAATGACTACTTTAGAAGAACTTTATGATTGTTTATTAAATGAAAGTAATGAAGTGCAAATAGATGAAGAACAAAGAGCTAAAGCTTTAACTGCTCTTGAAAATATGCACTTATTGGGGGATAAATAAAAATGATTAAAACTTTTGATGTATTAGTTGTTGGTAGTGGTATAGCCGGAGTTTATACTGCCCTTAACTTAAATAGCAATTTAAATATTTTATTAATTTGTAAGGAAGGCTTAAAAGATTGTAATTCCTATTTAGCTCAAGGAGGAATATCATCTGCTCTTAATTCTGATGATTTTCCATCTTATATAGAAGATACTCTAAAAGCTGGAAATTATAAAAATGATTTGGATGCAGTTCAAACATTAGTTAGTGAATCAAAGAAAAATATTGAAAGACTTATAAACTATGGTGTTCCTTTTGATAGAAAAAAGGATGGTTCTTTATTATATACAAGAGAAGGTGGACATAGCACCTTTAGAATTGCTCATGTTAAAGATGAAACTGGAAAATATATTATGGAAACTCTTTATGAAAGACTTAAAGAAAGAAATAATATAAAAGTTATAGAACATTGTAAATTAGTAGATATTATAAGAAAAGATAATAAATGCTTAGGTGGTATTTGTATTCATAATGGCCAAGAGATACAAATTCATGCAAAATGTACAATCCTTGCAACAGGTGGCTTAGGAGGACTTTTTAAATCTACTACTAACTTTCCATTTTTAACTGGTGATGGTATTGCTATAGCTCTTAAACATAATGTTGCTATTAAAGATATAAACTATTTGCAACTACACCCTACAGTTCTTTATGAACCAGATTGTATTGGAAAAAGACTTCTTCTTTCAGAATCTTTAAGAGGTGAAGGTGGAAAGCTTAAAAACTTAGATAATGAGGAATTTGTAGATTCATTAAAACCTAGAGATGTTGTTTCTAAAGCAATTTTAGAAGAAATTAAGAAACATCCAAATAAGCCATATGTTTATTTAGACTTAACTCATTTAGATAAAAACTTCTTAATGAATAGATTCCCATTCCTTTATAATGCTTGTGCAGAAAGAGGATATTACATGGAAAAAGACCTTCTTCCTGTATCTCCTGCTCACCACTATGCTATGGGTGGAATCAAAATTAATTTATATGGTGAAACAAGCCTAAATTCATTATATGCCCTAGGAGAAGCTGCTTGCACAGGAGTTCATGGAAACAATAGACTTGCAAGTAATTCTTTATTAGAAGGTATAGTTTTTGGATATAGATGTGCTAAAAAGATAAATAGTGAACTTTTTGTAACTAATAACTCAAATTATCCAAGTAAGGAAGATGTTATTGATTATTTAAAGGAAAGGGTGGACGAAAATTATGTTAAATTACTTAATTATTGATGATATAATACAAAGAGGTTTAAATGAAGATATGCCTTTTGGTGATATAACAACCTCAAGTATAATACCAGAAGATAGTACTTGCACAGCTTCCCTTTATGTAAAAGAAGATGGAATAATATGTGGACTTCCTGTTTTTGAAAGAGTTTTTACTCTTATTGGTGATGTTAAGTGTAACCTATTTAAAAAGGATGGAGATAAAGTTTCTAAGGGAGAAAAAATAGGTGAAGTTAAAGGTAATACTCAAAAAGTTCTTATGGGAGAACGTATAGGCTTAAATTTACTTCAAAGAATGAGTGGAATTGCTACAACTACTTATCAATATGCTAAAGAAATAGAACATACAAAAGCTAAAGTAGTTGATACAAGAAAAATAACTCCTTTATATAGACACATTGATAAATACTCTGTTCTTTGTGGTGGTGGAGCTAATCATAGATACTCTTTATCAGATTCAATTTTAATAAAGGATAATCATATAGATGCTGCTGGAAGTATTTCAAATGCAGTGACTTTAGCTAAGAAAAATGCTTCTTTTACAACTAAGGTTGAAGTTGAAACAGAAACAAAAGAAGAAGTTTTAGAAGCAATAAATTCAAAAGCTGATATAATAATGCTTGATAATATGTCTCCTGCTATGGCTAAAGAAATGGTTAGTCTTATAGATGGAAGAGCTATTGTTGAATGTTCTGGAAATGTAACAATAGAAAACATAAAAGATTATGCTGAAACTGGTACAGATTATATATCTGTTGGAGCTTTAACTCATTCTTTTAAAGTTCTTGATATATCTCTTAAAAACTTAGTTATGGATTAAACTTTAAAGAGCTGTTTCAATAAACTTTTATTGAAACAGCTCTTCTTTTTAAAATTCTATATCTATATCTCCACTTGTAGCAGTTATATTTATATTATATTCTGCCTTATTATCTTCTTTATAGTTACCATCATATTCTTTATCATTAAATTCAATAGTTCCATATCCATCTTCACATTTTAAATGGTAATTAAAACTATTTTTATCAATTTTTCCACTTAATTCTACATCTCCGTAGCTATTTTTTATATCTATATTTTTTACTGATGTAATATTTGAAAGTTTAATATCTCCACTATCTAAATTTGCAGTAAAGTTTCCTAATGATGAATTTTCCATTTTAACACTTCCATACTCATTCTTGATATCACAATCTTTAGATATATTTATACTATCACTATCAAAATCTCCACTATCCATAACACATGAAAGTTCTTCACCATTAACTTCTTTAAATTTTACACTGCCATACTCATTTTCAAAAGATATTTTTTTGCTTTCTATACTGGTTAAATTTAAATCTCCACTTTCAAGTTTTAAAACCATATCTCCACAAGAAATATTTGATAATTCAACATCTCCATATTCATTGTTTATATCTATATTTTCACAATCTACTTCAGTAATTTTTATATTAGAACTACCAGAATAAATTTTTAATTCATCTAAATTACAATCTTTTGGAACATAAACTTTTATTCCTTGTTCTGAATTATTAAAATAAATTCCAATATGAATACCATTCTCTTCTGCTGAAGAATCATTTATTGTTAATACTCCATCTTTCACACTATAATTAATCTTATTTTCTTCATCATGTTGAAGGCCTAGCTTATAGTCTTCTCCTTTAACTATCTGAACATAACTTAAGTTTGAATAAGATGATATGTCAACTTTATTAAATTTATCTAAATTGAAACTTTCTTTAATTACATTTTTACTTTTAGCACTATCATAAACTTTAACACCTTCTTTTGTGAATGATATAGAAGAAATTCTTCCTCCTGCTAAAAGACCTATACCTGCTAATATAACTCCTACTAAAATCATAGCTAATGAAGTTTTTAAAAGCTTATTCATGTTTTCCACCTCTCTTTGTTATTTTTGCTATTAATTTTTTACATGCTAAAATTAATAATTTAAATCCCTTTATTGAAAGACATAAAAACATTATTCCAATTCCAATTATTATTAAAGATATTCCTATAAATAAAATTGTAGTAGGAACCCCAGACTGAGCTACAGCAAATAAAGTAGCTATAATACTTACTATTCCTCCTAAAATACATGCTCCACCACCAAAAATGATAGATATTACAATTGCAAACAATCCTACTACCAATCCAAATATAATTGCAACAGCTCCAATTCCTAATCCAAGAAGTAATGGAGAGGCTAAAACTGCAAGAATTGCTATTAAAATTATTGGCAACTTACTCTTTTTTTCTTTTTTATTATTATACTCCTCATTAGAAAAATATTTTGTATTATATTCATCTTCATTATATTTATTTCCATTATCTTTACTAAGATTTACTTTTACAACTTCTTCAGAATTTCTAAGAGAATACTCTGATATTATTTGTTCTGCAACTTCTTTAGCTGTACCAAGAGAGATAGTTACATCTGCTTCATTATCTATTTTGGCATCCTCAAAATATTCAATATAATAATTTATTGCATTTTCTATTTCATCACTTGGCAAGCCTTCTAATCTTTCTTTTAATTCTTTAAGAAACTCTTCTTTATTCATTTTCCAACCCCCCTAACAAGATTTTATCAATCTTAAATTTATATTCATCCCATTCTTTTATATATTCTTTATATTTTTCCTTTCCCATTTCTGTTATCTTATAATACCTTCTATTTCTTCCTTGAAAAGACTGATCATAAGTTTCTAAACAACCATCTTTTTGTAGTCTTCTAAGAACAGGATATAAAGTGGATTCTGATATATCCATAATTCCTCTTACTTGCTGTGTTAAAACATAGCCATAAGTATCCCCTCTAGTAAGGACAGCTAAAACACAGGCATCCATAAGGGCTGAACCTAACTGAAAAGCCATAACAATTCCTCCTTATTTATTTTATAATATTATACATTATATAATATTATTCTTTACCAATACTATATATCGTATAATATTATATGTCAATATATAATTTCTTAATTTTACCTTAACTCTTAAAAACAAATGACTATTAACATTTTTTAGTTAATAGCCATTTACTAATTGCTCATTTTTTATATTATATATTTTTCCCTCAATATATCCTGCCATTTCATTTCTTAATCTAAGAAATTTACCAATTCCCATTATATTTACTAAAATACTAGCTATTACATTATTAATATAATATGTAATAAAATAAACTACTATAAAAAGAATCACATAAAAAACTATATCAAAAATATGTTCTTTAAGCCATTTGTTTTTCCAAAAATCATATTTTTCATCTAATGAAAATACCTTATTTTCAAGTGCTGCTACAAGATTTTCTTCAGCTTTTTTATGGTAATCTTCATCTTTTATTCTTTCTCCACAAAGCAACTCATTTATATCCACATTAAATTCTTTACTAAGTATTTGAAGCATCTCAATATTAGGCATATAAATTCCATTTTCCCAACGTGATATTGTTTTATTAGTTACACCAAGTTTTTTTCCTAAGGCTTCTTGTGTTAAGTTTTTTTCATGACGAAGCTTAGCTATAAATTTTCCTATTTTAATTTGATCCATGATAAAATCACCTCTTTTTTGTTTATCATTCTATCAAATAACTATAATAAAGTCTTTACCATAAAAAGCGAATAATAATTTTTATAGTTATTTATATAAAAGAAAAATAAAAAAAAGTATCACTTTTAACTTTCTATAGTCAAAAGTGATACTTTAAACTTATCTTTTTAGCCCCCAATTGTAGCTAATATAATTGCTTTAATTGAGTGCATACGATTTTCTGCTTGGTCAAATACTATTGATTGTTTTCCTTCAAAAACTTCATCTGTTACCTCAAGTTCTTTCATTCCAAACTTTTCACATACTTTTCTTCCTACATCTGTATTTAAGTCATGATAAGATGGAAGGCAATGCATAAATACTGCATTTGGTGCTGCATTTTCCATAACAGCTTTATTAACTTGATATGGCTTTAATAAATTTAATCTGCTTTCCCAAATTTCTTCAGGTTCTCCCATTGAAACCCATATATCTGTATAAATTACATCAGCATTTTTAGTTCCTTCTTTAACATCTTCAGTTAAAGTTATGCTTCCTCCAGTTTCTTTTGCAATTTCTTTACATGTATTAACTAAATCCTCATTTGGAAATACTTCTTTAGCTGCACAAGCTGTAAAATTCATTCCCATTTTAGCACAAGCTACCATTAATGAATTTCCTAAATTGTTTCTTGCATCTCCCATATAAGTAAAGTTAATTCCTTTTAATTTTCCAAACTTCTCTTCTATTGTTAATAAGTCTGCAATCATTTGAGTTGGGTGGAATTCATCTGTTAGTCCATTCCATACAGGAACTCCAGCATATTCTGCAAGTTCTTCAACTATTGATTGTTCAAATCCTCTATATTCTATTCCATCATACATTCTTCCAAGAACTCTTGCTGTATCTTTAATACTTTCTTTTTTTCCTACTTGAGAGCTATCAGCATTTAAAAATGTAACTCCCATTCCTAAATCATGTCCTGCTACTTCAAAAGAACATCTTGTTCTTGTTGATGTTTTTTCAAATAATAAAACTATATTTTTTCCCTTTAATCTATCATGTGGAATTCCTGCTCTCTTTAAATCCTTTAAATTCTTAGATAAATCTATTAAATATCTAATTTCTTCAGGAGTAAAATCTAATAATTTTAAAAAGTTTCTTCCTCTTAAGTTTACTGCCATAACTATAACCTCCATATTTATAAGTCAATTTATGTTATATTAAAATAGTACCATTTATAGCTATTTTTATCAAGATATTTATAAATATTTTTTATATTTATGCATTAATTTTGTATTTTTATACACAAATAAAAGGCTATTGTAAACTTAATTTTTAATTAATTATATAACAGCCTTTACATATAAAATTTTTATGTTATTTTTTCATTTCCTTTAAAATCTTTCACTATAGCCACATTTTTTACATAAATCCTCTACTTTTTTTCTTTGAGAAAATCCATTATATAAATTTATTGCTCTTTCACTATTTATTATTTCTTCTAAAGTTTTATTATAAATATTTCCAAGGGGTATGTTTCCTTCACTATCTAAACAACAAGGAACAACAGTTCCATCAACTAATATTCCTATATGGTCTCTTAAACCATGACAAAATCCTTTTTCACTTATTATATCTAAATTTATATCAGGCCATTGAAACTTTTCTGCTCCATTTAAATAAAGATTTTTTCTTATTTTTACTCTTTTATTTTTATCTAAATTTTCTTTTAAATCTTCTTTATAATTAAAAGCTTCTTTAAGAATATCTATAATATTTTTATTTAATTTATTTTCAGGAGAAGATACCCTTTCATTATAGCTTTCTAAATTCCATAACCTTAAAGCACATATTATATTAGTTTTTTCATTTGCTTCATTAACAAAAGAAGTTATTTCATTAAAATATTCATCAAAAGTTATATTATTATCATTTGCTTCAAAACTATGAAGAGAAATATTTATTTGCCTTAAGCTTTTGCTTTTTAAAAGAATTTCTCTTGTTTTTTTTAGCAAAGTACCATTAGTTGTTATATTAACCTTAAAGCCTTTTTCATAAGCTATTTCTAAAAATTCTTCTAAATTAGGGTTTAATAATGGTTCTCCCATTAAGTGAAAATAAATATACTCTGTATATGGTTTTATTTTTTCTAATATTATCTTAAAGTTGTCCACTGATAAAAATTCCATTTTTCTTTTTGTTTTAGGACAAAAACTGCAACTTAAATTGCATATGTTAGTTATTTCTATGTACATTCTTTTAAATTTTTTCATAATTACCTCTCAATTATTTATATTTAATTCCTTTATATTATATATTATTACCACTAACAACTAAAGCCATATAATAAAGTAATTATTTTTTAACAAAATCTTCATTGACATATAATAATTTCCTAAATATAATGTAATACATTACTATATTTTAACTTTAATAAGGAGTGATTTTTATGAAAAATTGCAAAAATAAACCTTGGCACTCGAAATCCATTGAAGAAACATTAAGTGATTTAGATAGTTCTGAGGAAGGGCTCAGTGATGCTAAAGCAGATGAATTACTTAAAAAATATGGCTTTAACCAATTAAATAAGTCCCCTGAAAAGACTATTTTTAAAATGCTTTGGGAACAATTATCTGATACTATGGTTCTTATTCTTATTGGTGCTTCTATATTATCTATTTTTTTAAATGAATGGACAGAAGCTATTGTTATATTGATAATAGTTTGTCTTAATGCTATTATTGGTATAATTGAGGAAAAGAAAGCCTCTAATGCTTTAGAAGCACTACGTAATATGAGTGCCCCTACTGCTAGAGTCCTTAGAGAAGGAGAAGAAAGTACAATTTCTGCAAATCTATTAGTTCCAGGTGATATTATATATTTAGAAGATGGTTCTATAGTTCCAGCAGACATTCGTCTTTTAAAATCATCAAACCTTAAAATTCAAGAATCTTCTCTTACTGGAGAATCAATTCCCTCTGAAAAAGACTTTGAAGATATTTTACCAGAAGATGCAGTACTTGGTGATAGAACTAATATGGCATACACTTCTTCAATTGTTACATATGGAAATGGATTAGGAGTTGTTGTTGCTACTGGAATGAATACAGAAGTTGGTCATATTGCTAAAATGTTAGATGATGAGGATGAATTTCATACTCCTTTAAAAGAAAAACTTAATTCTGTAGGAAAAACATTAAGTATTGTTGGTATAATTGTATGTATTTTAATTTTTGGTATTGGTTATCTTTATGGACGTCCATTAATTCCATTACTTATGACAGCTATTTCTCTAGCAATTTCTATTATTCCTGAAGGACTTCCAGCTACTGCTACAATTGTTATGGCTTTAGGCGTTCAACGTATGGCAAAAGAAAATGCTTTAGTTAAAAAGCTTCCTGCTGTGGAAACTTTAGGAAGTGCTAGTGTTATATGTTGTGATAAAACAGGAACTCTTACTCTTAATAAAATGACAGTAACAGAAATTGCAACAAATAATAATTTTAAAACTAGAACTTCTTCTAAAATTAATGAAATAGATGTAAAAGATTTTTCACTATATAAAGAGCTTATTTATGCTTCTGCTCTTTGTAACAATGCTTCTCTTGACCCAGATAATCCTGAAGGAATAATAGGTGACCCAACAGAAGGTGCATTAATCTTTTTAGCTAAAAAATTTAATATAAATCATGAAGAACTTGAAGATAAATATCCTCGTAAATTTGAACAACCTTTTGATTCTAATAGAAAAAGAATGTCTACTATTCATATTATTGACAATAATATTACTGCTTATACAAAAGGTGCAGTTGATGAAATGCTTCCTTTATGTGATAGTATTTTAACTGAAAATGGCATAAGACCTTTAACCAATAAAGATAAAGAAGATATTAAAAATCTTTGTTTTGATATGTCATCTAAAGCTTTACGTGTACTTGGTTTTGCAAAAAAAATACTAAAAGATATTCCTTCTGATGATGAAGAAAATATAGAATATGGTTTAACTTTCTTAGGAGTAACTGGCATGATTGACCCTCCAAGAAAAGAAGTCATTTCTGCAGTGGAAACTTGCCATAATGCAGGAATTCGTACAATAATGATTACAGGAGATCATAAAATAACAGCTTTAGCTATTGCAAAGCAATTATCTATTTATCATGAAGGAAATACAGTAATATCTGGTGAAGAACTTCATAAAATGACAGATGATGAATTAGATAAAATGGTTCATACCACTACTGTTTTTGCTCGTGTATCTCCTAATGATAAATTACGAATAATAAATTCATTAAAAAGAACTGGTGAAATCACTGCCATGACTGGAGATGGAGTAAATGATTCACCTGCACTTAAAGCTGCTGATATTGGTGTTGCCATGGGTAAAAGTGGTACTGATGTGGCAAAAGATGCTGCTGATATGATTTTAATGGATGATAACTTTACTACCATTGAATATGCAATAAGAGAAGGGAGAAGAGTATATAAAAATATTCAAAAAGTTATTCAATTTTTACTAGCTGGTAATATAGCAGAAATTTTAACATTATTTATAGCAACTTTGTTAAACTGGGATGCTCCTATTTTAGCTGTTCATATACTTTTAATAAATCTTGCTACAGATACACTTCCAGCTTTAGCCCTTGGAGTTGACCCTGCAAGTAAAAATATAATGAAAAATAAACCTGTAAAATCAGGCACTCTTTTTGAAAAAGGACTAGTAGTAAGGGTTGTTCTTCATGGTTTATTTATAACAACTGCTACAATATGTGCATATAAAATAGGATTAAAAGATAGTCATGAAGTTGGAATGACTATGGCATTTTGTGTATTGGCCATTTCTCAACTATTCCATGCATTAAATCAACGTTCTAATACAGAATCTATATTTACAACTGGTAATGGTCGTAATTTGTTTTTATTTGCTTCTATTGTTTTATCTTTAGGAATTTTAACTATTGTTTTATTTGTTCCATCATTTAAAAATTTCTTTAGTCTTGTATCACTTAAATTTAATGAATGGATAATTGTAACATTATTATCACTTCTTCCTTTAGCATTAGTAGAAATAACTAAAGTATTTATTCGCTTAAATAAGAAAAAATTAAATAAAAAGTATTAATTTATACAAATAAAAATTTTAAAAAGCTTTGCATAAAAAATTCATTATGCAAAGCTCTTTTATTTTTAAAAAAATTATATGATTTTTCAAACAATATCCCTATGTTTAAGCTTTAATTTTAGAATACTGGTATTACAGCACCTTTATAATTATCTTCTATGAATTTTCTAACTTTATCAGAAGTTAAAGCTTCAACTAATACTTTAGTTTTTTCTGAATTTAAGTTTTCTTCTTTAACAGCTAAAACATTTCTCATATCTTTTATATTTTCATCATCTTTGTCTTCAATATAAATAGCATCTTCATTAACATTTAATCCTGCATCTAAGGCATAATTTCCATTAATTACTGCTAAATCTACTTCTTCTAAAGTTCTTGGTAATTGTGCAGCATCAACTTCTGTAAATTGTAAATTCTTTTTATTTTCTTTTATATCTGCTGCAGTAACTAATTCACCCTCTGGAATTGTTATTAAACCAGCTTTAGCAAGTAGTCTTAAAGCTCTTGCTTCATTTGATGGGTCATTTGGAATTGCAACTTTTGCACCATCTTTTACATCTTCAATTTTCTTAACTGTATTTGAATAAATACCCATTGGTTCTACATGAATTTCTGCTGCAACTGCTAAATGATATCCTTTTTCTTCATTTACTTGATTTAAATAAGCTATATGTTGGAAGAAGTTTGCATCTAATTCTCCTTCTTCAACTGCTGTATCCTGAGGTAAGTAATCATTAATTACTTGTATATCTAACTTATACCCCTTAGCTTCTACATCATCTTTAATTTGTTCAACTATTTCGTTATGTGGTACTGGAGTTACACCAATTTTTATTGTTTTATCATCTTCTTTTGATGATGAATTACCACATCCAATTAATCCTATTGCTAAAACCCCTGTTAATAGCACTGATAAAATTCTTTTCTTTTTCATTATTAATCTCCTCCATGTGAAAAACTATTTTGATAATTTTTTATATAAATAATTACCTAAACTTTGTAAAAGTTGTACTAATATAATAAGAACAACTACTGTTACCCCCATTAATTCTGGTTTCCATCTTTGATATCCATATCTAACAGCTAAATCTCCAAGTCCACCTGCACCTATACTTCCTGCCATAGCAGAATATCCAATTATACTTATTAATGCTAAAGTTACTCCTGAAACTATTGAAGGAACTGCTTCTTTAAGCATAACTTTAAAAATAATTTGTGTATTAGATGCTCCAAAGGATTTTGCTGCTTCTATAACCCCTTTGTCAACTTCTTTTAAAGCAGTTTCTATAATTCTTGCTATAAATGGAGCTGAAGCTACTGTAAGTGGTACTATTGCAGCTACTGGTCCAAGAGATTTTCCAACTACTAATCTAGTAAAAGGAATTATTGCTATCATTAATATTAAAAATGGTAGGCTTCTTAATGTATTTATTATAAAATCAAATATAGTATAAATTAACTTATTTGGTTTTAATCCATTTTTATCTGTTACTGTTAAAACTACAGCTGGGAAAAATCCTATAATTACAGATAAAATTGTTGTTGGAATAACCATTATAGCTGTTTCTTTTGAAGCCTTACCTAATAATTCTAGTATTTGGCTTAATTCCATATTAAATTACCTCCCATTCAAAATCTTTATCTTTTAAGTATTTTTCTACTATGTCCTTATCTTCTTTTTCTATGTTTATTACTAAGCTTCCTAAAACATTATCTCTAAACTTTTCAAGTTTTCCAGAAACTATAGAACAATCTATATTAGCTTCTCTTGCCATTTTTGTTATTATTGCATTTTCAGAACAATCTGCTGGGAAGAATATTCTTATATTAACACCTTCATTTGGTAAAGTTGTATCCTCTTCTTCTCCAAGGAACTTCTTTAAAGATGAACCTGGCTTTAAGAATAAATCTTCAGCTTTTCCTTCCACTTGAATTTTTCCTCCATCAAGAAGAGCTACTCTTTCACATACCTCTTTTATAACTTCCATCTGATGAGTAACTATAACAATAGTTATTCCAAGTTCTTTATTTATTTTGCTAAGAAGTGCTAAAATATCCTTTGTTATTTTAGGGTCTAATGCAGAAGTTGCTTCATCACATAAAAGTATTTTAGGGTCTAATGCTAAAGCCCTTGCTATAGCAACCCTTTGCTTTTGCCCTCCACTTAATTGAGATGGCTTGCTTTTAGCCTTGTCCTCAAGCCCTACAAGTTTTAAAAGCTTCATAACCCTTTTATTTATATCTTCTTTATTTTTTCCTGATTTTGTATCTTTTCCATCCTTATCAAGTTTTGGCTCATGATATTTCCATACTTCAAGAGGAAGAGCTACATTATCAAAAACAGTTTTTCTTTTAAGAAGATTAAAGTTTTGAAATATCATTCCAAGGTTTTTTCTAAAACTTCTAAGTTCTGATTCACTTAAATCTTTAACTTCTTTTCCCATTACTGTTACACTTCCAGTATCATAGCTTTCAAGACCATTAATACATCTTAATAAAGTTGATTTTCCTGCTCCACTATGCCCAATTAATCCATATATTTCTCCTTCTTTTATATTTATATTTATGTCCTTTAATACTTCAGTTTTTCCAAAACTTTTGCCTAAGCCTTCTATTTTTATCATACAATTCCTCCAAAAAGTATATATCTATAAAAATTAAAACACTAGAAAAAACTCTAGTGCCATTACATTCAAAGTTTTCTCATCTTTCAGTACAAATGCTTACTGCTGGAATTAGCACCTTTCATAATTGCGGTTGCTGGGTTTCATGGGGCCAGTCCCTCCACCTCTCTAGATAAGATATTTAATTTAAAATTCTGCTCTCTTTTCGTATATAAACTATATATTTTTTATTTATTTTTGTCAATATATTTTTTTATTTTTTTAATTTTCTGCATTTTTTGTAATGTAATTGTAATCTTTTTCATTTATAATAAGAAGTGTAAACTTTACTATCATCCTTATATATTTTTTATCATTCTTTTTAGAATGATAAAACCCCAGAACATCTCCTCCTCAATTGATGTCTGGGGCTTTTTTTTATTCTCTTGCAAATAAAATTATTGGGTTTTTATTTATTTTTATCTTTCCATTTTTTACAATTATCTTTTCATTATCTATTTCATTAATGTATTCTCCATCTTTAAGGTTTACCTTTATCTCTCCTTCTATTCCCTTTAAGTTAAATACACCAACTACTTTTTCTCCATTTTTTTCATAGTAACCTATAATAGTTTGATTATCTTCATCAGCAAATAAACTATAAGCACCATCTATAAAAATATTATTTTTCTTTATTTTATATAATTTTTGCATTAGTTTAGTAATATCTTTTCCTGTATTCCAATCTACTAAATCTTTATCAAAAAGGCTTGGACATTTAGTATTTTCAGTTTCTTGTCCTGCATAAACTAAAGTTGTACCTTTTTGGAAATATTGAAATGCAGTCCAATTTATTAATTGTTCTTCATTTTCTATTAATTCTTTAGCTCTTGGATTATCATGATTTTCTAAAAATCTTAACTTTATATAATTTTCTGGATAAATTCCTTCTTGAAAAACTAATCTATCTACATAATAACTTAAATTATTTGTTCCTTTTAAATATCCCATAAAGTAAGGTTGCACATCATAATCATAACATATATCAAAAGCTTGATATACTTCACAATCAGAATTACCAGAAACTCCATGTCTTCTTAAATCTATAAGAAAATTAGTATGAATTGTTTCTGCAAGCCATATAGCATTTGGTCTTACTTTAGCTACTTCTTCTCTTGCCTTAATCCAAAAATCTACTGGAACTAAAGAAGCAACATCACATCTAAATCCATCAACTATTTCTGCCCACATTTTTAATGTATCTATTTGATAAGTCCATAAATCTTTGTTGTTATAATCTAAATCTACTACATCCCACCAATCTCCAACTTTGTTTCCAAAGTTTCCATTAGGCTTTTTATAAAAATATTCTGGATGGTTTTCTACAAGCCATGAGTCTGGGGAAGTGTGATTATAAACTACATCTATTATACATTTCATTCCTAAAGCATGTATTTTATCTACACAATTTTTAAAATCTTCTAAAGTTCCATACTCTGGATTAACTTCTCTATAATTTTTAATAGCATATGGACATCCTAAATCACCTTTTTTATTTTTAACTCCAATTGGATGAATAGGCATAAACCATATTATATCTGTTCCTAAATTTTTTATTCTTTCTAAGTCTTTTTCAACAGCTTTAAAAGTTCCTTCTTCACTATGATTTCTTACATAAATTGAATAAATAACTTCTCCTCTTAAATTTAAGTCAGTATTTCTTGCCATTTTAATCCCTCCAAAAAAAAATAAATTTATATGATAACGTTATTATACAAAATACTTTTTAAAATTTCTTGCATTATTTTTGTAATTTATATAACAATTCTGATATAAAAAAAGTTTAGTGAATGTATAATTTTCCATAGGATAAAAAAAATTATTATATTACTTTAACAAATTATATGTTTTTATATATAATATTTATAAATTAATAAAAAAGAAGGTATCTATTAATTAGACACCTCCTTAATAAATGTTCAAATTTTTATTATTTTTTCTTACCTTTTTTATTTTCTTTTATATATTTATAGATTTCATTATCTAATTTTAATGCTTCATTTACATCTTCTTTAGATAAATTTTTAAAAGCATATTTATAATCATAATATTTTTCAATAATGTTTTTAAAATTAATATTTAACTCTTCATCTACTCTTGTTGAAAATCTCATAAGGGTTTCTCCATTTTTAGAAATTAGATTACAAGATTTTAATAACAATATTATGTCTTTAATAATTTCTTCAAAGGCCTCTTCATTAGAAAGCTTTAAAATTTTATTTAGCTTTCTTTTTCTTTTAGTTAAATATTCTATTCCTATAAATAATACTCCAATTGAAACTATTCCTATAATTATATAAATACTCTTATTGTTGCTACTTAAAGCTGTTTCTGTTTTTCCTTCTTCATTTACTATTTCACTACTTACTTCTACTATTCCAGGAGTAGGGTCAAATATTTTCCATCCATATCCTGCTATATAAACTTCAACAAAAGCATGTCCTTTTTTTGCATTAACTTCATATACTCCAGCATGTTTATCCTCTTCATCTACAACATATCCTTCAACATACCTTGCTGGAATTCCACTTGCTCTACATAATAATGTCATAGCTGTAGCATATTGAACACAAAAACCTGTTTTTCCTTCAAATATAAAATAATCTATATAACTTTCTTTTCCTGTATTTTTAGGTAAAGTTAAACTATATATATATGAACCACCTCTAAAGTAACTTTCTATTGCCTTTGCTTTAGCATAAGTTGATTCTTTTCCATTTGTAATATTTTTAGATAAATTTATTAGCTTATCAGAAGTATCCTCTGAAAGCTTAGTATAACTATTATTTATAGTAGTTACATTTTCCTTTTCTTTCTCATATTTACTTGAAGTTGCACATTCTTTTAATAAATTTAAATATCTTTCATCATTAAGATAAGTAAGTAAAATAGCTTCTTTTGATTCAATATTCGGATTATCTTTAATATAACTTATAGAATAATTACTTTCACTTTGAAATGTTTTACCATCTTTTAAAAATAACATATCAAATCCACTTAAATACACATCATCTCCTCCTGTTGCTAATTTACAACTTTGAGTTTTAGATGGATGTACTATAAATCTTGTAGTAAATTTATTAGATATATTTACAATGGCTTCTTTTGTCCTTTCAGCATTTTTTGCTTTTTTTATAACTTCATCATTACCACTATATTCATCTATTATTGCTATAGTACTTTCTATAGGATAAATTTTTTCTAATTTATTTATAGAACTTCCAGAGAAAAAGGATTCCTCTTCTTCTTTCCACATTCCATTTTCAAATACATCATAATTTTTTACAATAAGGTATCCTGGATTGTTTCCTGTTAAATTATATAAAACAACATCTTCTCCATCTGTTGTAGATTCATTTACATTTCTACTATTTCCCCACTCAACACTAAATCCTTTTAAATTTGATTTAGTATAATCTTGAACATAATTTTTAACTTTATCTAAAAAGCCTATTGTAGGAAGTTTTTCTGGCTTAGGAAATATTATTGCAATAAATAAAATAGTTAATATTGCAACTCCTCCAGTAAAAATCATATGTTTACTGTTTACATTTATGCTGATTTTTTTATTTATAGTATTATTTTTTATTTCTAACACTAATATATAAAACAAACTTATTAAAAAAATATATACAAATATGCTATCTGCTTTATAAGCTCCCTTTGCATAAAGAATTAAAGGAATAAAATATAATAAAATTAATATTATAACCCTTGTTATTATTACTGAAAAATAATAAATCATTGAAGAGTATAAAAAAGTAACAATATTTAAAATAGACATAGCATATATAAAACTTCCACTTTCTTTTATCTCTCCTCCAAAGACAAGTCTTGCTATATTAAATTCTTCAATATTTCCTGTAGATTTTGCTAAGACAGAACCAACTATTAATATTGCTAAGCATACAGGAGTATAAAGTATAGGCCCTTTTTTCCCCTCTTTATTTACCATATCATAAAAAGCAAAAAATATTGTTACTAAAATAAGAATAATTCCTGAATATAAAAAACTAAATCCTCCATACAAAGAAAAAAATATTAATTCACAACCTAATATAGCAAATATTAATGGTATATAATTATCTTTTATTGTACTTTCTATTCTATTCATATTTTATATCCTCTCTAGTACATAATCTTTTTCAAGGTAAAATTCTTCTTCTAATATTTTTTCTTTATTGTTTCTTATAATTTCAATTCCATGGCACTTATCTTTTATATTTTTTATAAAATTCTCTATTTCAATATCTTTATTAGAAGTAACAATTATTAAATCATACTTTTCATCTTCATTAATAAAAAATTTATTAAATCGTAAATAAGATGCCTCTTCCTTACAAAAAGTATATTCTGAAAAACTTCTTTGAATTTCTTCTATATCACTTATTTTATTTATAATTTTAAATTTCCATTTGCTTTCTTTATAAATACCTATAGTAACTTCATATTCACTTAAAAACATATCCTTAACTATTCCTAGAAATCCTTCAATTAATAAATCACTATTATTTTGAAGCTCTTCATTTTCCACTATAAATGGGTCTAATACTACTACTTTTTTACATTTAGCTATTGAAGCATTTTGCCTTATCATTATAATATTTTTCTTTGAGGAAAGCTTCCAATTAACTCTATTTAAAGGGTCTCCTTTAACATATTCTTTATACTCATATCCTGGCTCTCCTTGAAAAGTATAATTACTTCCCCCTTCTTCTTTTTCTATCTCTCTAGCACTTTCTATAAGCTTTTCTACTCCATCTACCTCTACGCATTTAGGTGCAATCATAATTTTACAATTACTTTCTTCACTTTCAATTTTACTAGAAAAAAGTCCAAAAATACTTGTTATCTCTAAGTTTTCTATTGAAATTTCTCCTATGCCTATATGAAGTGCTACTATTTCTATTTTCTTCTCTAAAGTTTCATTTTGCCCTAAAGATACTCTTTCTTCTAAAGTTTTTAATGCTGTTATTTTATCACTAACTTTTATTTTATAATCTATAAATGGAATTGGTAGTAATGACTTATTTTTTAATTCTATTTTACATAATATCTTTTGCCCTTTTTCCACATTATCAGTTAATACCTTTACTGATGAAGATAGATTTTTTCTAAATATATTATAAGAAATATAATCTATTAAAGGTATAAGAAGTATCATATAAAGTATTACATAATTTTCTTTTATATCAAAGATATAAGTAAACATAAAAGATATCATTAACATTCCAATATAAAAAAACCATCTTATCATCTAAAGCACCTTACTTGTATTTTTTATAGCCTTATTTACACAATCTAAGATTACATCCTTAGCTGTTATTCCTTTTACTTTAGCATTTGATGATAAAATAACTCTATGGCTTAATACATCTAAAGAAATATCTACTACATCTTCTGGAAGTACATAATCTCTACTTTTTATAAATGCACAAGCCTTTGATACCTTTAATAATGCAATACTACCTCTAGGACTTACTCCTAAATCTAAATTAACATTATTTCTTGTATAAGATACTATTGATATTATTAAATCCTTAATTTCTTCACTTACTCTTACTTCTTCTACTTGATTTTGAAGTTTAAGAATTTCTCCTGTGGTAGCTACTGGGTTAAGATTTTTCAAAGGATTTTCTCCTGCAAATCTATTTAAAATTTCTCTTTCTCCCTCTTTACTTGGATATCCTATTGAAAGTTTAAACAAAAATCTATCCATTTGAGCTTCTGGAAGTTTATTTGTTCCTTTACTTTCTATTGGATTTTGAGTTGCAAGAACCATAAAGGGTTCTGGAACTTTATGAGTTACTCCATCTACAGTTATCTGTCTTTCTTCCATTACTTCAAGTAAACTTGATTGTGTTTTAGAAGAAGCTCTATTAATTTCATCTGCTAAAAGAAAGTTACAATTAGCACTTCCTTCTTTATATTCAAAAACTCCTGTTGTAGGATTATACATAGTAAATCCTGTTATATCTGAAGCCATTACATCTGGAGTAAATTGTATTCTTTTAAAGCTTCCATCAACTGACTTTGCTAAGGCACTTACACATTGGGTTTTCCCAACTCCTGGAACATCTTCTATTAAAACATGACCATTAGTTAAAAGGGCTATAACTATTTTCTCTACTACCTTTCTTTTGCCAACCATTATTTTTTCTATATTATTTATTATTTCTGTTACTTTATTCATTTTTCTCCCCCTTTGTTTACTTTATTATATCATATAATCATACTCATTTGTAAATGTTGTCAAGAATTAAACTTTTTTTAATACTTTTAAAACTCCTAATGCTCCTATTGTAAATATTCCTGCTATTACTAATGGAATTTTAGGTGATATTGTTTTTCTTGAAGCAATTGAAATATTTTTATCTTTATTTTCTAAAGCATTATTTTTGTTAGTATTTATCTCTTTTTTAGAAATATTATTATAAGAATTTTTATTTTCTTCTGATGTTTTAGGAGTTATTATATCTTCTACTTTAGTGATATTTTCTTTTTCATTATTATTTTGTTTTGATATATTAGTTTCTAAATGACTTTCTTTATCTTGTAATATTTCAACATATTTATCATAGTAATTTTCTAAATCACTTATATTCCCTTCTATAAGCATATTATTATTTTTTTTATCTTTTAAAGTAAAACTTTTATTAGCTATGCTAAAGCCAAAATCTAAATTTAAATCTTTAGCTACACCTTTAGTTTTTTTATAAAGCCCAAATATTTCACTAAAGCTAAAATCTGAAATACTGTTTTTATCTTGAATACTTCCAATTACTTCTTTTGCTTCTTCCATAATATTATTTATATCTTCTTTTGATATATTAAGATTTTCTAGATAAGTTTCTATGTTTTCTCTGTATTCTTCTTCTACTCCTATTTTTTCTAAATCTTCTTTAACATCTTTAACTTCTATTCCTTTTGCTGGTGATGGAAAAAGCAAAAAAATGCTTAAAACCAAAATGAAAATTTTCATAGACAATTTACTCCTTATAATTAATATTACCTAAAGTATTGACTATATTTTTTAGTTCTAAACATTTTATTTTATTAATTATAACTTTTTAACAATTTCTTTTAAATCTTCTGAAGCCTTTTTTACATCTTCTTTTCCTATTATTGAAGATACTACTGCTACTCCATTTATTCCTGAATTCTTTAAATTACTTATATTATTTTCATTTATTCCTCCTATTGCCACTACAGGGATTTTTATATTACTTGTTATTTTCTTTAATTCTTCATAGGAAAGAGTTGTTACATCTTTTTTTGTAGAAGTATTAAAGACAGCTCCACAGCCTAAATAATCTGCGCCAAACATTACAGCTTTTTCTGCTTCTTTTAAGTTATGAGCTGATACTCCTATTATTTTTCCTTTTGGAAGTATTTTTCTTGCTACACTACAAGGAATATCACTTTGTCCTAAATGTACTCCTGAAGCATCTACAGCAAGGGCAATATCTATTCTATCATTTATTATTAAAGGTACATTATATTTATCCGTTACTTCTTTTACTTCTTTTGCTATTTCATAAAATTCTAAAGAAGAGGCAGATTTTTCTCTAAGTTGAACTAAACTTACCCCTCCCTTTATTGCTTCTTCTATAACTTTTGTAAGTTTTCTTCCCTTTAATAAACTTCTATCTGTAACTAAATATAAACTATAATCTATACTATTCATTTATTTTTCCTCTCTTTATAAAATCTTCTTCAGTCATTTTAAAAATTCCATCTATAATTTTAACTCTATAGCTTCCACTACCTTCATTTTCTTTTAAATTTTCAAAAGCAATTTCTCCTGCAATTCCCATAGATAAAACTCCAGAAACAGCAGATACAATATCATTATTTCCACTTCCTAAATAAGCTCCAATAAGAGCTGTTGTCATACATCCTGTGCCTGTTACTTTAGTAAGCATTTCATTTCCATTACCAATTGAAATAACCCTTTCTCCATCTGAAATATAATCTATCATTCCTGTTATTGCAACTACAGAATTTATTTTTTTTGAAAGAAGTTTTGCTATTTTTTTTGAATCTTCTATGCCTATTATTTCATCAGAATCTACTCCCTTTGCAATTCCTTTTAAACCACAAAGAGTTTTTATCTCTGACATATTTCCTCTTATAACATTAACTTTAACATTATTAAGAAGTTCAAAAGCTGCTTCTTTTCTATGAGATATTGAAGCTACTCCAACTGGGTCTAAAATTATAGGAACTTTTATTTTATTTGCAAAAACTCCTGCTTTAATCATAGTTTTTATAGAATTATCTCCAAGGGTTCCTAAATTCAAAACAAGGGCTGATGCATGTCTTAAAACATCTTCAACTTCATAAATAGAATTTGCCATAGTAGGAGATGCACCTATTGCTAAAAGTACATTTGCACAATCATTAGCTGTTATGTAATTTGTAATGCAATGAACTAAAGGTTTTTTCTCTTTAACTTCATTAAAAGCTTTAGTTATATCCTTAATAATCATAATTTTCTCCATATTGTAATAAAAATTTGTTATTTTTAATTATATACTTTTATTTAATATACTTCTATAAAAATTTATAACAAAAAGACCACCTTAAAACTTTAAGGCAGTCTTTTTAATTAATTATTTTTTTCTTAAGCTCTCTTTTTTCTTAAAAAAACTATTACTCCAGCACTTAATAATACAATGCTTACAAATACTACTACAGTATTAGTATCTCCAGTTTTTGTTCCATTTCCATTAGAAGTTGTTCCACTATTATTATTTGAATTACTTCCACTATTGTTATTTCCTGAATTATTATTGTTGTTATTTGAAGGGTTATCATTGTCTGAAGGATTATCATTATCTGAAGGGTTATCATTATTTATATCTTCATCTAATCCCTTAGGAGCTAAAATAGCAGTTCCTCCTTCTTGCATTCCAACAAGTTCTATAGCTACTTCTCCATCTTTTGAAACAACATATTCTTTATCATTATTATAAGCATCTACAAGAACTTGTCCTTCTTTAAATGAAGTTTTAACTGTTACATTATTAGCTTCATCACTAACATTTATTAATGTAAGAATAGTATTTCCATTGTAGCTTCTTTCAAATGCTGAGAATTGTTCTTCATCACTTCCAGCTATAGTTTTTCTATCACCTTTAGCAAATATTGATACATATCTTTCTCTAGTATTTAAAAGTTTCTTATAGTGATTATAAACTACATTATCATCAGTTGCTTTACTAAAGTCCATATCATAACGGTTGCCATCTTTGTTTTCCATTCCATTTAAGCCAGTCATTCCAAGTTCTTCACCATAGTAAACTACTGGAATACCCTTATCAGTAATTTGAAGAGAGGCAGCTGCCATTTGCTTTCCTAGGTTATTGTCAACTCTAGTTAAGAATCCATCTTCATCATGACTGCTTAAGAATTGTCCTAATAGGTAAGAATTATTTAATTTTGATGCTCTTTCATCTAATGTTTTACTTGCATCTTCTATCTTACCATTTACAAAGTTTGTAGCATAATTTTTATATGAGAAATCAAGTAATGCATCCATTTGACCACTTTGTAATTGTCCACCATCTGTGTTGTAGTCTGCACCATAGAATTCACCAATCATCTTAAATTGAGTATTTGCTTTAGTTAATTCTGATTTTAATTCTTTCCAAGTTGCATCTTCAACATGCTTTACTGTATCTACTCTAAAATAATCAATTGTATTTCCTTTTTCTGTTTTAGCCTTATTTAACCAATCTAATTGCCATGTTATAAGTTTTGCTCTAACTGCTGGGTCTTCTGTTCTAAAGTCTGGTAATCCTGATGAAGCATTAGTGTAGATATCTCCACCATCTTCGCTTCTAAGCATGTCTTTAAATATTTCTTCTGTTCCGTATCCAGAGTGGTTAATTACTATATCAACCATTATCTTTATTCCATTTTCATGAGCAACATCTATAAGTTCTTTAAACTCTTCCATAGTTCCCCAGTGAGGATCTAATATTGTAAAGTCTTTTGCCCAATATCCATGATATGAATATTGTCCACCCTCTTCTTCATAGCCTTGTGATACATCTGTATTTTCAACTATTGGACTAATCCATATTGTGTTTATTCCTAAATCAGTTAAATATCCATCTTTAATCTTTTGAGTAATTCCTGCAAAATCTCCACCATGGTAAGTATATGGTGCTGTTTTGTCATAATTGTTTCCATTTGGATCATCATTTGATGTATTTCCGTTTAAGAATCTATCTGTAAGTATTTGATATATACTTGCTTCATCAAAATCAAAGTCTAAATTCTTTCCAGATGAAACTTTAGTTTTTACATTGATTTCAAAAGTAGTTTTGTGTTCTTGTCCATTTACATCTACTACTACAACTGGAATATTCTTAACTCCTGCTGTTGTATTATCTGTTATAGCAATTGTTTGTCTAAACTTACCATTATCTAATAAGCTTAAATCCATTTTAGTTTCTGCCTTACCACCTACTGATGATAAATCCATATAAACTTTTCTTATTGAATCTTTATCTATATTTTTTCCTGTTAATTCAACTGAAACAACTGCATTATCTGATGAAGTTACATTATAAGGGTCTACTGAAGCTTTTACACTTATGTCTCTTACTTTGTATTCAAAAGTTTTTTCTTCACTTACCTTTTCTTCACCGTTAACAACTTCAACAAATTTATATGAATAAGTTCCTTCTTTTAAGTTGTCATTTAAATATGATCCCTTAAAATATTCATTTTTGCTATCATATTCCATTGGAATTTCAGTAACTGTTCCATCTTCATATGTTAAAATTGTTTTTACACTTTCAACAGTTTCTTGAGCATCTTCTTTGTATAAATCATTATCTCTAAATTCAAAATCAACTCTTCCTGGGTTCATTTCTAATTCAGTTACTTGAGGTACCACAAACATATCTAATTGACCACTTGTTACAACAACTTTTGTAACCATTGAATTTGGATCAACTTCTATATATCTATCTGAATCTATATCAACTTCTGCCCAATCATTTTTCATTATCTTAAATCCAACACTTGAACAGTCATCAGATACATCAAATGTTGCAACTGCAACTCCATCTTTAACCTCAAAGTCTACTTTACCTTCTTTTAAACCTGTTGACCAGTTCCATAAACACCAACCATCATAATTTCCATCTTCTCTTACATATTTTAATATTACTTTTTTGTGTTCAACTACTTCATTAGTTAAATTAAATACTGAATTTGAACCACCAAATCCATCTCCTATAGAATCAAGAGCGTTTGGATCTAGAATCCAATTAGTTCCATCAACTACATATTTATATACAATTTGTGTAGTTCCGTCTACTGGTTCAAAAACTGTTGTCCATACTCCAAATTCATTTTTTGTCATTGGAGTTTTATTTGCATCCCAACCATTCATATCTCCAGCAACTGATACAGAAGAAGCTGAATCATCTGCATAACTAAATACAACTGTTCCATCTGCATTTAATATTGGTGCTGAAGCAGAATCAAATTTTTGATAAGTAAATACAGAGTTTCCATTTGCTATTTCTGTGTTACTTGGATCTGTTATCCATTGAGTTCCATTAACAACAAATTTGTATTGTACTTGGTCTCCTGTTGAATATTTACTTAATTCATCTTGTCCTATTGTAATAGTCCATAATCCTTCTCCATTGTTTGTCATAGCAAGACCTGTTGGTTGCCAAACTTCATTTACAAAGTCACCTGCTAAATATACACTTGAAGCACTTACATCAGCGTAAGAAAGAGTTACAGTACCATCTCCATTAAATATTGGAGCATATGCTGTTACTTTTCCTGGAACTTTTAAAGAAGAATTACCTTCTCCACCATCTTGGTTAAATGAACCAGTTGTCCAATCTGACATGTCAGCTGTTACTTTATACTTATATTCATAAGTTTTTCCTTCTTCAACATTAATGGTAATTTCAAATACTCCATCAGTTCCTTTAGTCATTTTTATTGCTTCTGTCCAATTGTTCATGCTTCCAACAAGATATAATTCATCTCCATCATATCTTACTCTAAATGTAGCAGTTCCATCACCATTTAAACTAGCACCTAAAGATTTAATTTCAAATTTACTATTTGGTGCTCCACCTGTTTCTCCATCTTGGTTAAAATCTTTTCCCCATGCTGCTTCTGGTGAGAATTTATACTCATAAGAACCTGGGCTTAAAACCTCTGTTGTATAAGAAAATATATTATTTTCTCCCTTAGTCATCTTGGTAAATTGCCAATTTGTAAATGAACCATTAATATAAAGTTCATCCCCATCATATTGATAACTTATTGTTACTGTTCCATCTGGATTAACTACTGGTCCTAAGGGTTCAGTAGCTGTAGCAATTAAGTTTTTTACTGGTATTAAACCTAAGAAAAATATAACTGCCATAATTATACTTAACTTATGCTTCACACCATGATTTTTAAGTTTTTCCATAACCTCTCCTCCTTATAACTTCATATAATTTTCATTATACGAATTAATTATAATCGTTTCCAAAATAATTCTCAACTATTTATTATAATTATTTCTATTATTTAACTTAAAAAAAGACAAATTAAACTTTTTAACTTAATAATTAAATATTATTCAACAAAAACATTAATTTGCTTAAAAAGTATTTTTAAATATAAAATAATAAAGTTGTTCTATTAAGAAATTTTAATTATATATTTTTATAAAATTTCTTTATAAAACAACTTTATATTATTAATAAATATTACATTTTATCTATCTAAATTATTTTGACATTTTGAATAAAGCTTTCCATCATGATAAGTTATTATTGCAGTAGAATTATCATCATTTTTATATGAATAAAAACTTCTTACATATCCATCCATTTGTTCTTCTGTTGTCAAAGTTCCTGACCCTACAATTGCTTGTACTTCTTCAATAGTCATTCCATCTTGAAGTTGATTATATTGGTCTATAGTTATACTTGTGCTTTCTCCAGTTAATAAACCTTGAGACATACTAACAATTTTTCCATCTTCAACTATAGCTGATATACTTCCACCATTTTCTAATGTCCAAAAATATGTATTAGTATCTCCTTCAGTTACTAATTTGTTAGGCTCTCCTAATTCTTTTACTGTATCATCATAACTTTCTCCAACTTCAACTTTTAGAAAATTATCATATGTAGCAGCTTTTTTTTCTTCACTAAAAACCTTTGTTTCTTTTTGTGCTACTGTAGATGTTGTTGTTTCATTATTTGCAGTATCTGTTTCCTTTTCTTTATTAGAACCTTTACATCCAACTAAACTAAAACATAATATTGCTGATGTTACAACAGCTATTACCTTTTTCATGTTCTCACCTCATAAATTAAATAAAACTATTTCTTAATAAAAATCACATTAAATATATTATTAATTTAACAGTTTATATACTTGTTAGTCAAGTATATAAATCCCTTTATTTTACAAAAACCATTATTTATTTCCTTACAAATTTATTACTACTAAAATTTTTGTAAAAATATTTTTACAATTATCTTTTATTGTTATTTATAATTTTTAAATATATTTGATTTTTTCTTACCCTATGATATAATATTTATTGTCTTTGGGGTATGGCCAAGTGGTAAGGCGTCAGACTCTGACTCTGATTATCGTAGGTTCGAATCCTACTACCTCAGCCATAGAAAAAATAGGTAAAATAAATACTAAATTGTATTTATTTTACCTATTTTTTATTTTAAAAAAGAGAGTTTAATAAACTCTCTCCTTCTTATGAACTATTGCCCCTTCTCAATAACCCAAAATAAAATCATATTTATTTTATCATAATATTCTTATGTAAAAACGCTTTTTCTTCTTTCTTAACAGCATTTTTATATTTAAAGTAAATTAAATATCATAAATTATTTCTCTTGCTACTTCTTCTGAAATTGGAGTTGCAAATTGTCCATTTTCAAATTCAACTACATTTCCAATGCCTTTTTGAAGAACAAATCTAAGTTTTCCATCTCTTACTTTTTTATCAGTATAAAGCTTTTTAACTAATTTTTCTCTATCAATATATTCTGGAATTGCAATTGGAAGGTTTGCTTTTTCTAATAAATTAATAACCCTATCTCTTTCTTCTGCTGTAACATATCCAAGCTTATAAGCAAGTTTAACTTCTGCCACAAGACCAATTGATAAAGCTTCTCCATGTAAAAGTTTATATTCACTTACTGTTTCAATTGCTCTTCCAACTGTATGTCCTAAATTTAAGATTTCTCTTAAACCACTTTCTCTTTCATCTTTCATTACAACTTTATATTTTATCTTGCAATTTTCTTCTGCAATATGTTCACAAACCTCTGTCTTTAATGTTAAAATTTCTTCTATATTTTTTTCTATATACTCAAAAAATTCCTTATCACTTATACAAGCATGCTTAATTGTTTCTGCAAGACCACTACATATTTCACGTTTTGGTAATGTGCTCCAAGCCTTTATATCTAAATAAACTTTTTTAGGTTGATTAAATAACCCTATAAGATTAGTTGCAAGAGGTGTGTCAACAGCAGTTTTTCCTCCTACAGAGGCATCAGCAGCTGATAGTAGTGTAGTGGCATAATTAATAAATGGTACTCCCCTTCCAAAGGTTCCTGCTACAAAACCTGATAAATCAGTAACTACTCCTCCTCCAATTGCAATAATACAGCAGTCTCTACGATAACCCTTTTCTAGCATTGCATCTTCTATTTCTTCTTTGGTTTTTCTTGTTTTGCTTTTTTCTCCAGCTTCAAATACAAATAAATCTGCATTATATCCTGCTTCTTTTATTTTTTCATATATTTTTTCCCCATATAATTCTTTTACATTACTATCTGTTACTAAGGCAAACTTTTTTATATTACCAACTAATCCTGATTTTAAATCCTTAACAAGTTTATCTTCTAAATCAAAACCTATTTCTATTTCATAAGAATCATCAACAACTTTTTTTAATTCTACATTGAATGTGCTCATATTCTCCCTCCATTTTTTGTACTAATATTATTTTTTATTATCTATTATAATATACTTTTCTTGTTATGTTTTTAAGTATATTATTATTATTTATTACATAAAAAGCTGATTTTAATATATTTTTTCAATTTATAGTATAAAATAGTATAAAAAAAACCACAAGATAAATCTTGTGGCCTTTAAGCTTTTCAAACTACTTTCTGTTTTGTTGAGCTGCTTTCTTTGCTTTTCTACATTTTGGACATCTCTTAGGATCATTTTCAAATCCTTTTTCCTTGTAGAATTCTTGTTCTCCAACTGTGAATACAAATTCTTCACCACAGTCAACACATACTAAAGTCTTATCTTCCATTTTCTTTTCCTCCATCTTTAAAGACTATTCGATTAATTAAGTCTCTAAATTTGGAGAGCATTATTATCTACTAAATCTTTAACTAAATTTTTGTATTTCTACTTTTACTATTTTACCATAATCATATTATTATTTCAAGCTTTTTTGTAACTTTTTCCTAATAATTGTTATGATAATTTTTAATTTTCAGAAACACTTTCTTCTGTAGAAACATTGTTATTTTTTTCTCTTTCTATTTTATCAAGTTTTTCTTTTACAGCTTGAAGTTCGTCTTCACTTAATGTATCTAACTTATCTAATATATTTTCCTCCTCATTAGTTACAACTGTAACATTTACATGCTCATTTACTGCATCTTGAACCTTTGTTTTTAAATTTCTTTTTAATTCTTCATTAAGTTCTTTTCCTTGCTCAACAGTAACTTGCCCCTTTTTAACAAGGTCATCTATTAATTCTGCTGACTTTTCTGATGTAATTGCAACTGCACCAATTCCTGCAAGCATTATTTTTTTTAAATCTTCACCTAAACTTTTTAACATATTACTCGACCTCCTTCTTATATCTATATTATATATCAAGATTTCTCTTTTTATCCACTTATTTTTCCATTATATATTATTTTTTAATAAAATTTTCTTTATTATGTGATATAATAGTCAAATAGGGGGGATAGCTTTGAAATATATAAATAAAATATTATTAACTACTTTTATATTTTCTATACTGTTACTATCAGAAAATTATTATGCTAGTGCTAACATATCAAATAATAGAGATTTTTCTAACTATATAAAAACTACTAGTTACAAAAAATCACAAAGTAACTCATATGAAGTTATAAAGTTAAATGATTCTATAATTCCTGAAGGGGAAGAAGATGAAATTATAACTATTAATCCTTCTTTAGATAATACTTCTTCAGATAATATAGATAATAATTATAATAGTGAAAATAGCTCTTTAGAACAAAATAATTTAGATAATACAAATAATAAAACTGAAGATACCTCTTTAGAAACAAATACAGCTGAAAATGTTTCTTCTGAAACATCTTCTGCAAATTCAAACTTAGAAACTTCTACTTCTTCACCCTTAACAAATGAAACAAGTACAGTTTCTAATAATTTAACAGAATCTATAGATGAAACACAAACAGCTACTCCTAGTGTAAGTTCCTTACATAAAAACTCTAACAATTCTTCATCTGGTAGTAATAACACCTCTGAAGAAAGTCTTAATAAATTTGATTTAGCTGTATCTAATCTTATGGTTTTTTTAGTTTTAATGGCTATACTTTTATATAAATTTTCTCCAAAAGTTAAAGCCCTTATAAAACTTATGACATTAGACAAAGATGAAGTTTAAATTTTATAAAAGAATTTGATTATTTATAATAAGCTTAAACTTTAAATTTAGTTTTTCTGCTGCTTTTCTACAAAGCAGCATACGATCTAAAAATATTTCAAAATAATCCATAACTGAAGAAATTTCAGTATTTATTTTTAAATTTAGTATTATAGATTTTTTATCTTTTGAAATTTTTGTTGAAGAGTCCTCTACTGCATAGTTTACCCTATCATGTATATCAAATGTGGCTAAATCAGAATTTCTTACACGGGATCTTCTTACATCAGTTTTATCTGCTAATATTAAAGCTGCTGCTACTGGATTTACAGCAACTGCTGTTTTTTCATCATGATTTCCTATAGCTGCTATTATAGTGGCAATTTCTTCTGGTTCTGCTCCTAACTTATCTAAAATACGAAAGGCCATAACTGCTCCACTTTGAGCATGGTCTACTCTATTTATAACATTTCCTATATCATGAAGATAACCAGCTATTTGAGCAAGTTCTGCTTCTCTTTTAGAATAACCTAGTTCTAATAATATTTCCTTTGCCATTTCAGAAACTTTAGTTACATGAGCAAAGCTATGTTCTGTGTATCCTAAAGCTATTAATGATTCATCTGCCTTTTTTATATAAGTTTTTATATGTTCATTATTTTTTATTTCTTCAAAAGTTATCATTTTTTATTCACTCCCTAAAAAAAATTCCTCTCTTAATAATTTTATATTAATATATTTAGTAAAATCAATCTGTTTTATTTAATAACTTTTTTTAATTAATTCCTCTTAAAAACTTGACCAATTTTGACAATAATTATATTATAATTATATTAGACAGTAAAATAGGAGGATTATGTAATGAGTTTTACAAACATTAGAAAACTACCATCTCCTGAGGAAATAATAGATATGACTCCTCTAGCTGAGAATTTAAAAAAGATTAAAGCTGAAAGAGATGAAGAAATTAAAAAAATATTTTCTGGAGAAAGTGACAAATTTGTTGTTATTATAGGACCTTGTTCTGCTGACAATGAAGATTCAGTATGTGATTATATAAACAGATTAGCCAAAGTAAATGAAAAAGTTAAAGATAAACTTTTCATAGTACCTAGAATTTATACAAACAAACCTAGAACTACTGGAGAAGGATACAAAGGAATGCTTCACCAACCAGACCCAGAAAAATCACCAAATATGGTTGAAGGACTACTTTCAATAAGAAGAATGTTCATACGTTCAATAAAAGAAACATATCTTACACCTGCTGATGAAATGTTATATCCATGTAATCACATTTATTGTGGAGATTTATTAACATATGTTGCTGTTGGTGCAAGAAGTGTAGAAAACCAACAACATAGACTTACTGCAAGTGGTGTTGATGTTCCTGTTGGAATGAAAAACCCAACAAGTGGAGATTTATCAGTAATGTTTAATTCTATTACTGCAGCTCACTGCAAACATGACTTTATATACAAAGATAATGAAGTAAGTACAAGCGGTAACCCTTATGCACATGCTATTATGCGTGGTTCTGTTAATAAACATGGAAATAATATTCCAAATTATCACTATGAAGATTTATTAAGAGTACTTGATTTATACAAGCAACATGACTTCCCAAATCCAGCTGTTATAGTTGATGCAAACCACTCTAACTCTGGTAAAAAGTTTGCTGAACAACCTCGTATAGTACATGAAATTCTTCATAGCAGAGATTATAATCCTGAACTTAAAAAATTAGTTAAGGGTGTTATGATTGAAAGCTATATTGAAGATGGATGTCAAAAAATAGATGAACATATTTATGGTAAATCTATAACTGACCCATGTTTAGGATGGGAAAAGACTGAAAGACTTCTTTATGAAATTGCTGAACGTGTTTAATTAAATATAAAAAGCATAATTGTAAAATGATTGAATTTTCAATTATGCTTTTTTATTTTAAATTATTATTTGACAAACTTATTAACTGGTGTTATTATGTATGCAAATAAAGCTTTGATAGAGAAAAGTAAAACATTTTATAAACCTAAAGAGAGCAACTATTATGATGGAAAGTTGTGATTTATAATGTTTGAAAATCACTCTGGAGCTTCAAAACTGAACTTAATCTATATGTAAGTTTTGACGTAAACCTGCGTTAAAGGTTAATTAAGTGCAGAGTTTTAAAAAATACTCTGAATTTAGGTGGTACCGCGTAATTTTTACGTCCTGATTTTATTAATCAGGACTTTTTTATTTTATAAGACACATGAGGAGATGTAAACTAATGAAACATTATAATGTATTTTTACCAAGTTACAGTGTAGGAGTTGACTGCTATAAAGAAATTCCTTATGTAACAAGACATTATGGAAAAAGAGCTGTAGTTATTGGAGGAAAAACTGCAATATCTAAAGCTAAAGAAAGTATTTTAGAAGGAATAAAAAACTCTGATGTGGAGATTTTAGATTTTATATGGTATGGTGGAAATTCAACTTATGAAAATGCTGATAAATTATTAAATAATGATAAAGTTAAAGCTGCTGATTTTATTTTTGCTGTTGGAGGAGGAAGAGCTGTAGATACTTGTAAGGTAGTTTCAGATAAATTAGATAAACCTCTATTCTCTTTTCCAACAATAGCTTCAAACTGTGCTGCTTGTACTTGCATTGCAGTTATTTATAATTCAGATGATACATTTAAAGAATATTATTATCCTAAAACACCAGCAACTCATACCTTTATTAATACAAAAATTATTGCAGAAGCTCCAGATTCATTATTCTGGGCTGGTATTGGAGATGCTTTATCAAAAGAAGCTGAAGTATTATTTGCAACAAGAGCTGAAAAATTGTTCCATACTACCTTACTTGGTGCTCAATTAAGTGGTGCTTGTGAAGACCCATTAATTGATTTTGGTGCTAAAGCTCTTAGTGATTGCAAAAACAATACTCCTTCCTATGAACTTGAACAAGTTGCTCTTGATATTATTATAAGTACAGGCTTAGTTTCAAACTTAACATCAGAAAAAGATAGTTACTATTATAATAGTAGTCTTGCTCATGCTGTTTATTATGGTTCAACAATGGTTCCTTCTTGTGCTAAGCATCTTCATGGAGAAATTGTTTCATTTGGAGTTTTATGCTTATTAACCTATGATGGACAATTTGAAAAACGTGATAAAATATATAAATTCAATAAAAGCATAGGTCTTCCAACCTGCTTAAAGGACCTTGATATAACTAAGGATGATGTTGAAAAAATGGCCGAAAAAGCTTCAACTGTAACAGAATGGCATTGTGCTCCATATGAAATAACAAAAGAAAAATTTGTTAAAGCTATCTTAGATTGCGATGAATATGGCAGCAAATAATTTAAATTCTTATAAACTGCCATATATAAAATAAGCAGATTATTTACTAAGCTACCTTGTTATATATTAAAATTTCTTCTATATGCACAAATTATTAAATCTGTTATCTGTGCATATAGAACCTTTTTTATACTCTAAATCTCTTAGAAGCTTAGTAATATATTAAGATCAATAAATCTGTCTTTAATCCTCTTCATTAAGCCTATCTATATACTCATTGATATACTGGGAATCTCCCTTAAATTGTTCAATATCTGCTCCATTTTTCTTCATATTTATAATGGCATTTCTTCTTATAACATTCTTTCCTCTCCATCCACAGGAAGTCCTGCTTATCTTCTCTTTAAAATATTTATTATCCATATTGGCATAGATATATGGTTCTTCATTCATATACTCTAAGGCTTCAAACTCCTTAAGTGCTTTTCCTTCTAAATTTTCATTATAAGGACACTTAAGCTGGCAAAAATCACACCCAAAAATATTTCCTTTTACTTTTAGAAGCTTTATTTCCTTATTATTTAACTCCTTTTTCTGAGTCATATAGGATAAGCATATATTAGGATTAACCTTAGCTTTATTTATAGACTTAGTTGGACACTCCCTTAAGCATATATCACATTCTCCACACTCTTTATGATGAGAAACCATGGTAAAATTTCTTTTCATTTCAGTTTCTATATCTAAATCAGTTATTATTTCTCCTAAAAATACATAGGAGCCATACCTTTTAGTAATTATCATATTGTTTTTTCCTATAAATCCAATTCCACATAAATAAGCAATATATCTTTCTGGAAGAGAATTGCTGTCAACAAAGCTTACTGCTTTTCCACCTAAGGTTTCTATATATGCACATACCTCATTTAAATACTTTTTTACCACTCTATGATAATCATATCTTTTAGTATATATAGAAAATCCATTATTATTTGAATCAATATCATAACTATTGCAATAAGGAAAGGCTATAGATATTATTGTTTTTCCCTCTTTTAAATATATATTAGGATTTATTCTTTTTTCTATATCCTTCTCTTCAAATTCATTTTCAAGATTATTTTCTTTTCTATAAGTATAAAAATCCCTAAGCTCTTCAAAGCATCTACATTTTGTAAATCCAATAGTATCTAATCCTAAAGCTTCACAAAAAGCTTTTATTTTTTCTTTAAACATTTTCCACTCCTGATTATATTAAAAATGCAGCATAAAGTGGTACTGATTTTATGCCATTTTCAAATTCAAAATTTTTAGCTGACACTCTTATTGCATAAGGTGGATTATACTTTTTTATATACTGCTGAAGGCTTTTTGCCCTTACATGCTCTGCTGCCTTTACTTCTATAGGAATTATGTTTCCTTCCTTATCCTGAATAAGAAAATCCACTTCTGCACAGCCTTTAGATTCCCAATAATAAGGAATATGCTCATTTGCACTTAAAGCAAAGCATACATAATTTTCAGTTAAAACACCTTTAAAATCATTAAATACTATTCCTTCAGATATAACTGCATTAGCAGGTATACCAAACTTTGAACAAAGCAGCCCTGTATCGGTCATATATATTTTAAAAGAATTAAAATCGCTATAAGCTGATAAAGGAAGCTTTCCTTCATTACACTTTATACATTTTAATATAACCCCTGATGATTTTAACCATTCTACTGGAGTTTCATATTCATGTGCTCTTGCCCCTGATTTTATTACTTTATATTGAAATTTTTTATTATCCTTTGCTAATTGTGCTGGAATACTATTAAAGGCTGCCATTATTCTAGTTGTTTCATAAGGTGTAGAATATTTTGCCATATCAGCTATATAAGAATCACTTATATTTTTTTGAGTAGCAAGTACAAAATCAAAATCTCTTTTTTCTATATACTCTTGAACTACTGCCGGCATTCCTCCTACTACTAAGTATGTTCTATAAAGGTCCATAGCCTTATTGTGCATGGATAATTCTATATTATTGTCAAAGGATTCTTTTATTAACTTAATAAGCTTCTCTTCCCCCATAGCCATAAGAAATTCTTCAAAATCTAAAGGATATAAGGTTTTTATATCAACCTTTCCCACAGGAAAAGAATACTGTTCTCTATTTATAGCCACTCCAAGAAGACTTCCAGCTGCAATTATGTGATACTCATTGCATTGTTCATTAAAATACTTCAATGAGGTTAAAGCTCTTTCACAAGCTTGAATTTCATCAAAAAATATTAAAGTCTTTTCCTTAAAAATACTCTTTCCACTATTAATTGAAAGCTCTCTTACTATTCTTTCAGGATCTAAGTCTCTATCAAAAATTTTAACTAACTCCTTATTATTTTCAAAGTTAAAATAAACTACTGAATCATAATGTTTTTTACCAAATGTTAAAACAGAGTAAGTTTTTCCTACCTGTCTAGCTCCCTGAAGAATTAATGGCTTTCTGCTAGAGTTATTTTTCCACTGCAACAGCCAATTCATTATTTTTCGTTTCATTTATTGTCACCTCTCTACATTTTTTATAACTTAATTATAATATTATATTACACTTTTATCAATTTATTATTATCACCTAACACTCTGCTTTTGACTTTATTACCATAATAGTAAATTGATTTGTTTTACCTATCATTTTTATAATTTAAATATATTTTCAATATCATAAATAGAATGATATTAATAAATGCTTCAGTTATTCTTGGTTATAGAATGTATGGAATTTTAGGCTCTTTAGCTGCTATTTTAGGGACAGCTATTCCTCCTATGGTTATAATTTCTATAATATCTGTTTTTTATAATCAATTCCGTGAAAATAAATACATTGCTATTGCACTTCAGGTAATGCGCGCTGGAGTTGCTGCTGTAATTATGGATGTAACTATTAATCTTGCTAAAAATGTTTTAAAAACCAAAAGCACTCTCTATATATACATGATGATAATTGGATTTATATCTACATATTTTCTAGGTGTTAGTGCTATGATTGTAATACTTGTATGTCTTGGAATAGGACTTTTAGATATTTTAATAACATATCTTAAATCAAAGGAAGGTGCTATGTAATGTTGCTTCTTAAAACAGATTTTTCTTCAATCCACTTTAAAGATTTTCGTATAATTGAATTTGGATTATTTGCAGGAGGACTATTTTTACTAAGAAAATATAAAGAAAAAATAAGTGCCATTTCAATTATATTTGGCACCGGCATTATTGGAACAATTTTATATGTATTAAAGGATTTTATAATTTCTATGTAAATATAACTTCTTATAATAAATAAAGGCTGAAATCTAACCTTCCATTATTTCAGCCTTAATGCTAAATACTTATTACCTCGCACAAAGCTTTTACATATTAACACACACATCTATAAATTTATTAATAGCCTCTGATATATATTTGTTTTTATGATAAATAAGCTTTATTTTGCGTTTTATATTTACATTTTCTATTGATAATATTTTTAACAATCCCTTATTAACCTCTTCACTTACAATCATTTTAGATAATAAAGCCAGACCATTTCCCCTTATTACAGTATTTTTAATTGCTTCTGTATTTGTACAGCTCCACTTTTTATTTAAAGCTACCCCTTTATTTAATAAAAATTGTTCAAGCTGATTTCTCTCATTGCTTCCACTTTCACGTCCTATATAATCTTCTCCTTGAAGTTCATCATAGGTAACACTTTCACAATTATATAATCTATTATTTTTTCCAACAACTGCTACCAATTCATCTTCCCATACTGGCTTTATTACTATATCACAGCTTTTAACCTTTCCTTCTACTAAAGCTATATCAAGTTCATTATTTAATAGGAGCTCCTCTATTTTTGAAGTATTATTTATGGCTACAAATACATCTATATTAGAGTCTTTTTCTCTTAATTTATCTAAAATATCGTCCAAAAGGCATGTTCCCACAGAAACACTTGCTCCTATTGACAGCTTTTTATTTTTTCCTCTTTCCTCCATCATATTTTCCAGATCATCAAAGGACTTTACCAAATGTTTTGCATAGGACAATAGTTCCCTTCCATCCTCTGTAATATATAATTTTCTAGAAAAACGTTCAAACAGCTTTACATTATAATGCTTTTCAAGCTCCATAATAGCCTGACTTATTGATGGCTGGGAAATATATAAAGCCTCTGCAGCCTTCCTCATTCCACCATACTCTGCAACAGCAATAAATATTTTTAAATGACGAATTGTCATAAACACACATCCTTATTCAACATGAATTTTAGAATTCAATTGTTAGCCCAGTTCTAAGCTGTTCTATTTTGTCACCAAGCTCTTCTTTTAAAATATTATAGGAATTCTGACCTGTACAATGTCCTGTATATACTTTTTCAATTTTTGTAGCTTCTATTCTCTTAGCAAGCTCTCTCACTTCAGACTCTTTAGCACTAAATAAATGAAATCCTCCAATAATTGCATAAATCTTTTTATCTGGATAAGTTTTTGAAACTTCATTTATTATGTTATCTGCTCCACCATGGGAACAGCTATTAAAAATGACTAGTCCCTTTTCTGTGTCAAATACAAGACTCTGCTCATGAGAAAAATCATCTGGATACCATCCATTTTTTCTCTTTACATACATTCCTTTCTTCTTTCCTATTGCTTCAAGACCACTAGTTTTATGTGGTAATAGCATAATTCCTGGTGATATTTCATAGTCCCCTTCTGCAAATATAATTCTATCCTTATACTTTTCTAAAGTACCTTTTTTAATGCCAATATATTTATTAAAAATAATTACTCTCTTATAGCAATTCTCCTTACTACCCTTTTGAAGATAGAAATTTGCATTTTTATTTTCTGTAAAGAAAGTTTCCAATCCATCAGCATGGTCATAATGAGCATGAGATAACACTCCATAATCAACCTTGGCAATATCAGCTCCAAGCTTTTCTGCATTCTCTAAAAATTTATTAGATTTTCCTGTATCAAGCAAAACCTTCTTATCCTTATATTCTACAAAGATACTTAATCCCCATTCATTTACTAAATTATCTGTTCCAATATTATCAATTAATACTGTTGCTTTCATTAATACCCTCCAATTATACTAATCTAAATCAGCCTTACTTTTATACTCTGCTCCCCACTGGAACATTGCATCAAGAATAGGCTTTAAGCTATATCCTGTTTCAGTAAGAGTATATTCTACACGAGGTGGAACCTCTGCATATACCTTTCTTTCTAAAATTCCCTGCTCCTCCATCCCTCTTAAATTAGCAGTTAAAACCTTTTGAGAAACACCTCCAATGGATTTTTTTAATTCTCCAAATCTTTTTGTTCCACTTAATAAATCCCTTATAATCAGCACTCTCCACCTATTGCTTAAAAGCATTAAGGTTGCTTCAACTGGACATGCTGGTAGTTCTTTCATAAACCTTATCCTCCTTATTAATAGTTACCTTTAGGTAACCATACCACAAAAAAGTGCGTACTTAACAAAGTATTTCTATGGATTTATTATAATATTGCAGGCAGGAAAAAACAAACCTGCTAACATAAATTAATTTATTTTGGAGGTAATAATTATGAAAATTGCAGTTGTATGTGCTAATGGAAAGGCTGGAAAGCTTATTGTAAAGGAAGCTGTTGAAAGAGGAGCTGATGTAACAGCAATAGTAAGAGGAGAAAACAAAAGTGTTGCTGATAATGTAATAAATAAGGATTTATTTGATTTAACTTATGAAGATTTAAAGGATTTTGATATAGTAATTGATGCTTTTGGTGCATGGACACCTGAAACTCTACCTTTACATGGAACTTCTTTAAAGCATTTATGTGATATTCTTAGTGGAAAAAATATTAGATTATTAGTTGTTGGTGGTGCTGGAAGTCTTTATGTTAATGCTGAGCATACTTTACAGGTTATGGATGGAGTTGATTTTCCAGACATATTTAAGCCTTTAGCTACAAATATGGGAAAAGCATTAGATGACTTACGTACTAGAAATGATGTACAATGGACATATATAAGCCCTGCTGGAGATTTCCAAGCTGAAGGAGAAAAAACTGGTAAATATATTCTTGCCGGCGAGGAATTAACATTAAACTCTAAAGGCGAAAGTATAATAAGCTATGCAGATTATGCCACAGCTATGATTGATGAAGCTCTAAACGGGACTCATATACAAGAAAGAATTTCTGTTGTTAGAAAATAAAAAATAAATGGCTGCATTAAATATTAAATTTGTAAATAGCTTTTATATTACACTTATAGGCTTTAATGCAGCCATATTATATTAAGGGGGTTTCTTATGAATACACATAACTACTTAAAATTTTTAAAGGATGAAATACATTCTACTGTTTTTGCCACAATTGATGAAAATGGGCTTCCTGTAACCTGTGTAATTGATATTATGCTTGCTGATGAGAATGGATTGTATTTTATAACTGCCAAAGGTAAGAATTTCTATAACCGCTTAATTAAGAATAGATTTGTTGCTATATCTGGAATGAAGGGAGAAGATACCTTATCATCAGTATCTATTTCAATTCGTGGAAAGGTCCGTGAATTAGGAAATTCTCTTTTAGAAAAAGTTTTTCAAGAAAATCCTTATATGGCAGATATTTATACATCTTATGAAAGCCGTAGTGTTTTAACTGTTTTTCAGCTTTATGAAGGAACTGGAGAAATATTTGATTTAAGCAAGAAACCTATTTTTAGAGATACATTTTCTATAGGTAATTCAAAAGAAGCATCATTAAAATATTTAATAACCAATAAATGTACTCAATGTGGAATATGCAGAAAAGTATGTCCTCAGCAATGTATTGAAAAAAGCAGCCCTTATATAATAAATGATTCTAATTGCCTGCATTGTGGCAAATGTCTTGAAGTATGCCCAAATAAAGCAGTAGAAAGGAAGTATGTATAATGATGCAGGAAGAAAAGCTATTATGGCTTATAAAATTCCTTCTCCCAAGGTTATTGCTGTAAATAGCATTTTTAAGAAGAATGCTTCTGGTCTTACTGTTCCATCAATACATTTTGAAATTACATTCATCCCTGCCCCATTATAAGTTTGATCTCCTACAAGTAAGGTAAGTAAAATTATTATGGCTCCTCCTACAATTACACGAATATATGTATTTTTAATAAATTTTTTATATAACGCTTCAGATTCATGAAGCATAATGCAAAAAACAATACTTACCAAGGCACATAATATTGCAAGGAAAGATATTTTTATAGAAGAGCTCATACTAAATGCCGGAATATCTGAAATATGAAAAAGTTCCTCAGAAACTCCAAGGTATCCCGCAACCCCATGAGCAACCAGTGATGATATTACACAGGGAAGTAAAGCTGAATAATGCATAATTCCAACACTTATAACCTCCATAGAGAAAATAGCTGCTGCCATAGGCGTACCAAAAAGTGCTGAGAAAGAGGCACTCATGCCACACATAATCATAATATGTTTGTCTTTATCATTAAATTGAAACAGCCTTCCTAAGGCATTTCCAATACTTCCTCCTAATTGAAGTGCTGCTCCTTCACGTCCTGCAGAACCACCAAATAAATGAGTTATTACTGTTGAAATAAAAATTAATGGTGCCATACGTAATGGTATTTCTTCATTTGACTGAATTGCAGATAATACTAAATTTGTTCCTGTGTCATGCTCATCATGAAGAAGCTTGTATAGAGAAACTATTATAATTCCTCCAATTGGAAGAAAGAAAATTAACCATGAATGCTCCATTCTTTTAGAGGTTACAAAATCCATGCAGTAATAAAAAGCAGTACCAACACCTCCAATTAATATTCCAGAAAAAATTGAAAAAACAATCCATTTTAGTGCTGTTTTTAACCGCTGAAGATTATGTTCTATCTTATGCTTAAAAATTTCGTTCATACTATTTCCCCCGACCTAGTAAAAAATTTCTTTTTTGAGCTATTTCACAAAGACTTCAAAGTACAATATATAATATGTTTTTGTAATTGAAATACTATATATTATGTGAATGTTTGTTTATTCCACAGCTCCTTCTTATATTATAACATACGATGTATTTTCTTTAATGGTATGATTATCCTTTTTTTCTTTTATATTAATTATTCATTTTAAAGACTTTTATTTATTATTTATTTTTTCATTTTTATATATTTTTGTATATATTTACAATGTTCTTAAGAAATTTCTAGGATATTTTTATATTATTTACATATTTTCATCCAGTCTATTTACTTATATTTCTTTTTATGTTATTATTCCCTTGAAATAAAATAAATTATTAATTAAAAAGGGGTTTTTATTATGAGATTTAAAAAATTAACAAAAGTACTATCAGCATTACTTGTATCTTCTGCATTATTAACTGCAGTTCCAGCTTCTGCATCTCCTTATTATTCAACAAATACTTTCCATCAAGCACCAACTTATACTCAATGTCCAGCATATTACAATCAAACAATACAAGTTCAAGATATTACTATAAAAGGTACTTGTGCTTATATACACAGTAACACTAATGTTTATAACGATATTTATGCTGTTTATTCTTATACAGCTAATATAATAGTAGACAATAAATCCTATAACAAAACAATAGTTATGCATCATCAAACTTCTGACGGAAACTGGGTAGATTCAGATAAGGCAACTTATGTAAAATCTTTAGGTGATGGAAAAGAACTTTGGACTCTTAATGGATTTATAGATAGTCCTGCACAATTTGTTTTCAACTATAAGGAAGCAAATGCTTGGGATAATAACAAAGGAGCTAACTATACATTAGCTGACTTCAGATAATTATAAAGGTAAACAACTACTTTTATTAATATCTTCATAAAAAAATAAGGAGTATATCACAAGAAAATTTACTTATAATTCATTTTCTTAATGTGATAACTCTTTATTTTTTTATACATATTTATTTAAAATATTTTACTTCAGATCACTTTTCATTTTTTTCCTAAATAATATTACTGATATTATATATATTATTATTGCATAAGTAAAAACAATAATAAGTGACCTTAAAATTTCTGAATAATCTCCATTAACAGCCATTCTTGCAGCATTAACTCCATGATAAAAAGGAAGTTTATGACACATGCTTTTAAATCCACTGCTTAAAGAATCTACATCCATGAAAACTCCCCCTATCATACAGGTAAGAGTTATAATAAGTGAGCATATTCCAGGTGCTGCCTTTTCATTAAATAATGTTCCAAATAATATTCCAAAACCAATAAACATAATTGCAGAAGGAATCATAATTAAAAGACATAATAGAACATTTGTTATTTTAAATGTATAATCTGTAAAAAATCCAATAATGCCTGAGGATATAAAGGTTATTATACTTTGACAAACTGATATAATTAAAAGTGGAATGGTATAGCCTAAGATAAAATCTGTTGATTTCATTGGAGATGCATATAATCTTATTAAAAAGGTACTTGTCCTATCTTTTGAAATAAGAATACATGTAAACAGCATAACAAAAGTATATCCAAATATAATTATTGCTGGGGATAAAAATTTTAGTTTAAATATCTCCATTCCTGCCTCTTTAGGTATGCCGCTATCAACAATAGTCATTATTATAAGCATAATAATAGGAAAACCCAAGCAGAAAACATAGCTTAATGGATCTCTTAATAATTCTTTTATATTTCTTATGCAAAAAGCTTTAATTCTCATTTATTTTTCCCCCTCTACAATTTTTACAAATGCCTCTTCTAGATTTTTTGCCTTTGTTAAGGCTTTAAGCTCTTCTAATGTTCCTTGTTTTATTACCTCTCCATTTGCCATAATAGCTATATAATCTGATAATTCCTCTGCCTCTTCCATATAATGTGTTGTAAGTACAATTGTCATTTTTCCTTTAAGACTTGAAATAATCCTCCAAAGCTCTCTTCTTGCAAGAACATCAAGACCTAGTGTAGGCTCATCTAAAAATAATACCTTAGGCTTTGTAATTAATGCCATTGCAATGCTTAACCTTCTTTGCCATCCACCTGATAGAGTTTTGGCTTTAATATTTAAAACCTCGTCTAAAGAGAACTGATTTACTATTTTACTTACTTCTTCCTTGTGGTCACAATTATAAATCTGAGCAATAAACTCTAAATTTTCTTTTACAGTTAAATTAGGAGCTACTGCTGTATCTTGAGGTGAAATATTTATAAGCTTTTTTACATCTTCCAAATTAGTTTTTACACTCTTTCCTAATATATAAGCTTCTCCCTCGCTTATTTCTGTAAGACCAGATAACATTCTTATCGTAGTAGTTTTTCCTGCACCATTTACTCCTAAAAGAGAAAATAAGGTTCCTTCCTTAACCTTTAGTGAAATTGAATTTACTGCCTTTTTTGTACCATATATCTTTGATAAATTTTTAATTTCAATAGCCATAATTACTCCTCCTTTTCTTCTAACTCTTTAAGTCTTTTATTAATTTTATCAACTGACTTTTGGCAATTCTTATATTGTATAAAAGCTGTTATAACATATCCAAACAAATAGCTTAAGGTTATACTTATGGTTGTTGGTAAATTATTAAAGCCCCAGCAGAAAATACTTGTAGGAATCCATACAATTGTTGTAACTATAAAATAAATAATCCACTGCTTTAAAATACTCCATTTTTCATTTTCAAGAACTATTGAAAATGCTCCAAAGGACATACTAACTACTCCAATTAATATGCACTGTATAGCAAAGGCTCTTACTGGTGAATTAAGATTGTTTAAATATTGGCTTATAACCACATTTTCATTACCTTCAATGAAGCTCATTATTAGTCCTATTAAAACTCCACCTGCTGTTCCAAAAGCTAAACTATATACTCCTCTAGTAAATGCATTCTTTAGCATACACTTAAACCTCCTTATATTCCCAATACCTTTTTAATTTTTGATACATATCTTCTAGAGACATAAGTTATTTTCTCTCCAGATAAGTACATGCATATAGTTCCTGTTAAGCTTGTATCAAGCTTTTTTATCTTTTTAATATTTACTATTTCTGAATTAGATATACGGACAAATCTTCTATTATCCAGCTGTTCCTCTAACTCATAAAGCCTTTTATGAAGTATATATTTCTCTGTTTTAGTTTCTGCATATACCTTCTGCTTTTCAGAATATATTCTGATTATTAAATCACAGGATACTATTTCAATACTCCCCTCTTTATAACATTTAAGGGTTTCATTAAAAGCTTGTGATACTGTATTAAATATCTCTTCAACTTCTTTATTTTTTTCATTGTTACAAATAACAATTTCTGGTTCTAAATATTTCTTATTTATAAATAATTTAATTTTCATTTCATCACCTAAATTTAGTATATATAAATTTATTCTTATGGTATATAGATTTAATATAAATGGTAGTTCTATCAATATAAGTGGCTTGTCATTGAAAATACAGATATTAAAATAAGCGTGAGACCATACTATATCCCACGCTGAACTATTCCATAACTTTATTTATTATGTAATTTTTATATTTTTTTCATATTATCCATTTCATTGTTAAGCACATTATAAATAGCCTTTGCTACTCCTTGATTATCATTAGTATCTGTTATATATTTAGCTATTTTCTTTACTTCAGGAATTGCATTTTTCATTGCAACACTTTCTTCAAATATTTCAAACATGGAATACTCATTGAAGCTGTCTCCAAGAATCATTACATCCTTTTTATCTATGCCCATCTTTGTAATTACCTTTTCTAAAATAATTCCTTTTTGAGCATTTATATCTGTTACTTCTATATTATCATTAAATGAAGAGGATACTGCTAATCCTTTAATTTTTTCTATTGTCTTTTTCATTCTATTAATTAATTCAATCTCCTCATGAAAGGCTACAAATTTTCTTATCTCTATTCCATCCTCAAAAAACTTTTCAACATCTACTATATACTTTAAGCATGTAAAAAATCTTTCTTTCTCTGCATTAATTACATCTAAAATATTTCCATTCTCATCTCTATACTCTGCTCCATTTGAAAGAATGCACTGGCACTTTATACTTCTCTTATCCAGCACATATTTTACATTTTCATATTCTCTTCCTGTAGATATTACAAATATTATTCCTTCCTCTTCAGCCTTTCTAATTGCTTCTGCTGTTTCTTCATCAATTTCATGCTTATTATTTAATAAGGTTCCATCCATATCTGAGGCAATTAACTTTATCATTTGAATCACTCCATTTCTAATTAATCTCGCATTTTTACATCCTCATACTTTAATTCTTTTCTATCATCAAATCTTATCCAATTGTAATCATCAGTACATGCACCATTAGTCTTTCTACATATAAGATATTCATCATAATATGGAACTCCAATGTGTTTCAATACCCAAGCACATCTATCTCTTGTTTTAGGCATTACCCTTGTAGCAAATAAATGTTTTACATCTTCTAAGCTTATATTTTCCTTTACCCCAAAAGCTCTACTATAAATATTATCTGTAAAGTTTTTTATACTAACTGTTCCATCTTTTATATCTACTCTTGTGCATACTATGTCTTTACACATATAATCAAAGCTTATATACTTTGCCATGCTTTTCCCTCCAATTCATTCAATCTTATATTTACAACACGTATTGCTTGCTCTAAATAAGGCTCATATTGTGAATGTACTTTTAAATCTTTTACCAATTTATTTCTATCTATCTTTAACGGGAATACACCAAGTTTTAGTACCCCCTTTATCTGATTGCTAAATCTGGTACTGAAGGGCTTAGATTTCACATTTCTTATATTTATAAAATCTTGTGTTATTAAAGGATAATCTCGAGTATCCGATAATAAAGCTCCTCCATTATCAAATATAGGTGTTAATCTTAAGCTTCCGTTAGATTCAATTACAAAACATATATTATTAAAGTGTCTATCTTCATTTAATATTAATGCATCAAGAAGCAGCATTTTCCCTATATTCTCTATAAACTTATCGTCTAAATTTAATGCCTCTTTTATCTTTAAAATTGCTATATCTGTTGAACTATTGCTTATATATTCATCTAAATCCATATCTTTAAATTCAAACAATCTATACAAGGTCTGTGCTACTTCTCCATTAGATAAAAAATTTTCTGAATAGCAACAATTATCATATTGTACCTGATTATATATTACACTACATAATTAAAATTTTCTATGCAAAAAGCCAATTTAGCACTTACTACTTCAGCAATTGACTCATAACCTAAATAATCTTGTTTTATAAAAAACTTCTCCCTCTTCCACTTAGATTGATTTCCTTTTGAACTACTAGAACATAAAAATACATCTTCCTCTGTTACATTAAATACTTTACTATTCATAATATTCCTCCTTGTATTTAACTTGATTTTGTTAAGTTAATATTATATAGACAACCACTCTAATCAGGATTTACAATAAAATTATAAAAAAACATATTTCCCCTTGAAAGGAGCGATTGTTATGCATAATTATTTATACTTTTGAAAAAATTACTTGTCCTCGTTGCTTTTCTACTGATATTTATAGATTTGGTAAAAACAACTTTGGTATTCAAAAGTATCAGTGCAAGCACTGTAAACGACAATTTACTTTAGAAAAACCTATTTCAAAAAGTAAAGACTATCCTAAATGTCCTATTTGCCAAAAAGCTACTTATATTTGGCATAAGTATGATACTTATCTACATTTCAAATGTGGTAACCGAAAATGTAATTATTCTTTCAAGTTACCTATTGAATTTGACCCTAAATTGATTAAATCTTTTAATTTTAAGACAAAAATGTCATTCAAAAGATTTAGACATCCAGCTAATATAATGCTTTTAGCTCTTACTCTTTATTATGATGGTAATTCTTCAACAAGAGCTATAAAAAGAATTCTTAAAGCTATTTATAATTTAAATGTATCCCATGTTACTATTTGGAACTGGACTAAATCTTTTGTAGGTTGGTTTAATTATATTTCTAATAAAATTATCCCTTTCCTAAACTTTAACTCAGATGAATGGCATGCTGACGAAACTTATGTTAAAGTCAAAGGCGTAGATTATTATTTATGGATTCTTCTTGATTCTGAAACAAGATTTATTATTTCCTTTGTTTTATCTCCATCAAGAGGTTCTACACCAGCTTACCAACTATTTAAAAATGCAATTTCTCTTACAAGAGCTTCGCCAGCGATGATTATTACAGATAATTGGGATTCATATAATCAAGCAACAGCTTTAAATTATCCCAATTCTGTTCATCATAAATATTCTGCTTTTTCTGATGACTTAAACAATAATTTTATTGAATCCTTTAATAAAACTTTTAAAGCTTGGTATAAAACTAAAAAAGGCTTTAAAAATTTTGAATCAGCTATTGCTCTTATTACAACATTTATTTATCATTATAATTTTTTACATGAACATTCTTCTTTGAATAACTTGACACCTGCTATGGTTGCTGGACTAAATTATTCAACTAAAGATATTAAGAATTGGATGCTTTTTAAAAAAAATTATTTAGGCAACCTTTATTTGTCATGCAATTTTTTAATATGCATATTTATAAAATTTTATTTATATTAATTTTCATATTAACTTAACAGATTCAATAATTTTGCAATACTATAATATCAAATGAATCTCTAAATAATCTCTAAATTTATTTATAGAAATACATATGAGCTTCCAAATGATTTATATGTTCATGCAAATTTTAAGGAAGAAAAAAATTTCATCCTTTCTAGCTAATCTTGCATACTAATACAAATTCCATCCCATCTTTTTTGTAATTTGCAAATATATCGCCATTCATTTTTCTCATTATTTCTTTGCATATATATAATCCAAGACCATTGCCTTCTTTGCCTTCAGAATTTTTTCCTCTAAAGAAGCTGTCAAATAAGTGTGGCATTTCATTTTCTGAAACTGGGTTCCCTGAATTTATAACTGATATAAGCTCATAGGAATCTTCTTCTGAAAATTTTATATCTATTTTTTGTCCATCACCATATTTAAAGGCATTTTCAATAAGATTTCCTATAGCCTCATATATTCTGTTTATATCTCCTTTTAGAAGATAGTTTTCATATTTTCCAACGGTAAACTGCATTTTGTTAAGCTGGCATTTTTCTTTATATCCTTTGTTTATTTTATCTACAAGGTCCTTTAAATAATATTCTGAATCCTCTACCTTAATAGATATTATATCTTCAGTAGATGATTTTACTATTTCCTTTACAAAGCTGTCTATTTCCTTGCTTTTTTCTTGTATTTTTATTGCTATGTTTTTCTTCTCTTCTTCATCATCATATATGTCTTTTTCAAGAGCCTTGGCATATAAATTAATTGCATTAAGTGGTGTTTTTATATCATGAGAAATAGAAAGTATTAACATTTTCTTTTCCTTAGCTAGCTTAAGTTCTCTTTTTTTATGGCTTTCTAAGTTATCCTTAAGCATACCTATGCCCCATATAAACTTACCAAAATAACGGTTTTTATTTTCCTTTATTTCATCATTTAAATTTCCTTTTGATAGTTCATAAGGCATTTTACTTAATGTGTTAAAGGGCTTTAAAATTCTTCTTTCAAGATATATTACAGTTATTATAACTGCTATAAAAAGAAGTGTAATTCCAGTATTATATACTATTAACACATTCTTATTGCTAATGTTAATAATATAATCAAATTTCAAATATCCTGAAATATTATCATTTTCATATACTGGCACTATTTCTGAATATAAACCATTTTGATATTTATAAAAGTTCTCTATTTCTTTTTTATCTTCATTCTTATAATCTATATATTTTATCCCTTTTATATATTTACAGCTGCTTATGTCCATTGAATTATTTTCCATATATTTTTTATACAGCCTGTTAATTTCTACTCTATAATTACCAGACTCTATTTCATATACACTATTAATTTTTAAGTTTCCCCCTATAAGCAATACTAAATATAGAAAGGACAGAAACATTACAAGTAATTTAAGCTTCTTCATATCTATATCCTATGCCCCATACAGTCTTTATTTTTACAGGATTTTTGGAATCCTCTTCTATTTTATCTCTAAGCATTTTTATATGAACAGTAAGGGTTTGATTTTCACTTTCACTTTCTTTTCCCCAGACTGTATTAAAAATATAATCCTTATTAAGAGTTTTTCCTTTGTTCTCTATAAGCAAAAGAAGTAAATCATATTCTTTAATGGTAAGATTAAGTTTAGTTCCTTTAAAGGTTACTTCCATAGAACCTTGATTAATTTCAATATCTCCTGATTTTATAATTAAAGCATTTTCTTTTACTTCATATAGTCTTTTAAATAAAGAGGCTATTTTAGCACTAAGTATATCAATATCTATTGGCTTTTCAAGATAATCATCAGCTCCAAGATTAAAGCCATTTATTTTATCTTCCTTATCTATCATTGCACTAAGAATTATAATAGGAATATCCCCCTTTTTCCTAATAGCTGAACATACTGCAAAGCCATCTATTCCTGGAAGCATAATATCAAGAATTACCAATCTTGCACCCTCTTTATTCAAAAAATCTATTGCTTCCTCTCCTGATTCTGCACAAAAAATGCTATATCCATCCCTTACAAAAAATTTACTCATAAGGGATGATAATTCTTTATTGTCCTCTACCAATAATATATCTATCATACTTCCTCCAATTATTTATTACCATCCAAGCTCCATAAGCCAGTTACTAAGCTTTCTTTCACGTTCTCTTAAGGCTTCTTCACTACATTTGCCAAGATAAATTTCATTTTTTATATTTCCATCTTCAATATATAATATTCTTTCACACTTTGCTGCTACCTTTAAGTCATGGGTTACCAGCATAATGCTTGTCCCCTCTTCATTTATTTTATTAAATATTTTCATAACTTCAGAAGAGGACTGTCTGTTAAGGGCTCCTGTAGGCTCATCTGCAAATATTATTTTAGGTTTATTTATAAGACTTCTACATATACAAGCCCTTTGAAGTTGCCCTCCAGATACTTCATTAATATCATTATCTGCAATTTCACTTATACCAAGCTTATGCATAAGCTTTATTGCATACTCATTAATATTTTTTCTATTATCTTTTTCTTTACTAGACTGATATGCTGGTAATATTATGTTATCATAAACAGAAAGATTTTTCAGCATATACATTTGTTGAAATACAAACCCCATTTCATCTAATCTTACCTTACTTATTTCATTATCAGATAAATTATTAAGTTCTTTTCCAAAAAAATCAATGCTTCCAGCTGTAATAGTATCCATTCCACTAACTGTATATAATAATGTAGTTTTTCCTGAACCTGAAGGTCCCATTATAGCTACCATTTCCCCTTGTTCTATTTCAAAATTTATATTTCTTAACACATTATTTTGTTTTTTATTAACTATATATGTCTTACAAAGATTTTTTATTTTTAAAGCTTTCATGTAAAATTCCCCTTTACTCAATATTGTTAATTTCCATAATATTCATCTTATTAATTGAAAATGTACTTAAATAAGCTGCTAAGCTAGTTACACAAAGTAATAAAAATGGATAAATAAAATATATTTCTAATGGATTTATTTGTATATTTATATGAGTTGCTCCAAGCATTCCAAAAATAGGTTTAAGTATTATATCATTTACAAATATAGATAATATAGCTGATAGTATTACTGCTATAATAAGAACTATTGATATTCTTAACACCTGCCATTTTCTTATTGATTTTATAGAAAATCCAATACTTCTTAGCATTGCTATTTCACCCTTTTCTCCCATAATAAATATTTTCATCATAAGTACAGTTATTAATGCATTTATTAAACAAACTAAGAATACAAAAGTATACTTTATAGTATTTAATTGCTCTGCTAAACTTCCTAATTGTTCATTCATTGCTTCTTTTATATTACAAAAATCATATTCTTTAAAATCTTTATTTAGCTTACTTATTATATCTTTAGTGTTTATATTATTTGTTAATTTTCCTTCATAGTACCAGGTTGTAGATACTACATTATTTCCTACAGAAAAACTATTACTAAGTAAAGCACTATTTCCCATATTCATATAATTTTGATACTTTCCTGATATTAGCATCTCTTTTGTTTCTTTGCCAAATTTCATATAAATTCTATCTCCAATATTAACATTAAGCTTTTTCATTTCCTTTTCAGACATAGCTATTTCATTTTCAAGAATAGGAATACTTCCTTCAATTAATTCAATATAAGAGGCATCACTATTAATAGGATACATTACCATAACCTGATTGACATCATCTTTTTCTTCTTTATAAAAGCCCATAGAATACATTACCATTGTATTAATCTTTGCTTTATATCCCTTCTTATTTAATAGATTTTGTATCTTTTCTATATTTTTTTCTATAATATCTTTTGTTAACAATGTATTTGTATCCTTCTCCACACTATCTGATTTTATTAAAAAATCACTTTTTATATCAAAGCAAAAATTTTTTGCCATTTCATCACTTTTAAATGTAGCAATTGTGTTAACTGGAAAAATAATTATTAACAGTCCAATTGTAAATATAATTATAAGAACTATATATTTCTTTAAATCTGATACTATATCATTTATTGCTATAAATAATGGTATATCTAATTTTTTATTTTTATTAAGAGAAATTTTAGATTTTTTTCTAAACCTTTCTCCTGTTTTTCCATTTCTAATTGCTTCAATTGCAGAAAACTTATCAAGTCTTTTTGTACAAATATAACAAAGAACCATAACAATAACCATTACTAAAATAGAAGAAAGGATATTTACATTAAAATTAGCACTTCCGTCTTCCATAATCATATTCTTACTTACTGTATTAATCATTACATTACTTAAAGGTATACTAAAAATAAGACCTACTAAAGCTGCTACTACTATTAAAACAAAATATTTTATAAGATATATAATTTTTATTGTAAAATTTTTAATTCCTATAGCCTTCATAATTCCTATTTCTTTATATTCTTCTTCAAGAGTAAAGACTATAGTAAATCTTAAAATAAGAAATGAAATTATTATAAGGCATATTCCTACTACAATTAATACTCCTGCAATTAAATTATTCATTATATAGGTATAAGCAAAGGTATCTTTATCAACAGTATATATAGTATTAAATCCTTCCTTATTCATTTCTTTTGTAAATAAATCTAAATTATCTGTATCTATACCATAATTATAATTAATTTTTGCCCCACTATTTTCTATTTCATTAAAATCTCTATCACTTATAATGTATCTAGTCATTCCTACAAAATCTCCACTAAATGTAGGGTCTATTATGGCATTAGTAATTGTAAATTCTTTAGTTAATTCACCAAATTTAAAAGTTATTTTATCTCCAACTTTAAGATTATTTCTATCCATTTCATACTGTTGCATTCCAATTTGTCCATCTTTTATATTTAAAAGTTTTTTATCTTTATCATATATAAGCATATGAGTATTCCATTGACTTTGAAGCATTATAGAATTTAAAATACTATACTTTTCACCTTCTTTTCCATTAAAAGCTTTAATATCACCTTTAGAGATTATTATAGCTTTGTTTTTTGAATAATCCTTTACTAAAGAATTACTCTTAAGCCAATTGTCTAATTCTTCATTCTCTTCATAAATTGAAATATATTTATCAGGCACACTTCCCTTTTCTAAACAATAATCTGTTGCATTATTTACAACTAAAATATTATTTACACTACTTGCCACAAACATAACTGCAAGAATCATAAATATAAGAAGTATTATATTTATTCCCTTCTTTCTTTTTAAATCTTTTTTTAATATTCTAAGAAACACAAAATCTCCTCCTTTTATCTATGAATTAATAATATCAAAATAAATATTAAATAATCCTTAAATAATATTTAACCTATAAATTAAAATAAGCATAGTCATTACTAAGAAAATAGTAATAAACTATGCTTATACAATACCTTACAGTTATTTAAGCTAATATATTTAATATTAAATTAAGAGATAATAACATTTTTTCTTCTTATATTAAAAATGTTGCATAAAGTGGTACTGATTTTATGCCATTTTCAAATCCAAAATTTTTAGCTGATACTCTTATTGCATAGGGTGGATTATATTTTTTTATATATTGCTGAAGACTTTTTGCTCTTACATGCTCTACTGCCTTTACTTTTATAGGAATTATATTTCCTTCCTTATCTTGAATAATAAAATCTACCTCTGCGCAACCCTTAGACTCCCAATAATAAGGAATATGCTCATTTGCATTTAGTGCAAAGCATACATAATTTTCAGTTAATGCTCCTTTAAAATCATTAAATATTATACTTTCAGATATAACTGCATTTGCAGGTATGCCAAATTTTGAACAAAGCAAACCTGTATCTGTCATATATATTTTAAAAGAGTTAAAATCACTATATGCAGATAGTGGAAGTTTTCCTTCATTACATTTTATACACTTTAATATTACTCCTGAAGATTTTAGCCATTCTACAGGAGTCTCATATTCATGTGCTCTTGCTCCTGATTTTATTACTTTATATTGAAATTTTTTATTTTCTTTTGCTAGTTGTGCTGGAATACTATTAAAAGCTGCCATTATTCTAGTAGTTTCATAAGGAGTAGCATATTTTGCCATATCAGCTATATATGAATCATTTATATTTTTTTGAGTAGCAAGAACAAAATCAAAATCTCTTTTTTCTATATATTCCTGAACTACAGCTGGCATTCCACCTACCACTAAATATATCCTATAAAGGTCCATAGCTTTATTGTGCATTGATAATTCTATATTATTACTAAAAGATTCTTTTATAAGATTAATAAGTTCTTCTTCCTTCATTGCCATAAGAAACTCTTCAAAATCTAATGGATATAAAGTTTTTATATCAACTTTTCCTACTGGAAAAGAATACTGTTCTCTATTTATGGCTACTCCAAGAAGACTTCCAGCTGCAATTATATGATATTCATTACATTGTTCATTAAAATATTTTAATGATGTTAATGCTCTTTCACAAGCTTGAATTTCATCAAAAAATATTAAGGTCTTTTCCTTAAAAATACTTTTTCCACAATTAATTGAAAGTTCCCTTACTATTCTTTCTGGATCTAAATCTCTATCAAATATTTTTATTAGTTCTTTATTGTTTTCAAAATTGAAATAAGCTACTGAATCATAATATTTTTTTCCAAATGTTAAAACAGAATATGTCTTTCCTACCTGTCTAGCACCTTGAAGAATTAGTGGCTTTCTTTTGAAGCTTTCTTTCCATTGCAATAACCAGTTCATTATTTTTCGTTTCATTTTTTGTTATCTCTCTACACTTTTCATAAACTAATTATAATATTCATACACACTTTTTTCAATTTATATTATTTCCTTAATACTTTTTTCTAAACAAATACTTATAAAAAAATAGTCAGTAGCATTAATAAACTACTGACCTATGATTTTTTTGTTATTATTTTGAAATACTTTTTATATTTAAAAGGACTCCTTAGTTTTTTCTTTAACAAATTCTTTAACTATTATACTTAAATCTTATTAATATTTCTTTTATTTCTCCCTTTGAATTTTTTCTAATAGTATATTGCTTTATATCTTTACTATTATTTTCTAATTGATAATTTAATTCATTTATTGTAGCCTTTATTTTTTTTGTAAGCTTATTATCTACAATTACAACAAATCTATCTTTATTACATGTTATTTCTTCATTATCATCACTAATTATTACATAATATTCTTGCTCTTCATCTATAACTACATATTCTTTATTTAAAGTTATCTTCTTATCAAAGCCATTGTTGTTAATACATTTTACAATCATATTATTTCCTCCATTTAACTACTTATTTTGTCAATTCTACTTTTTTTTCTATATCTGATATTGTTCCAATATCTACATTTAATCTTCCCTCTTCATTTTTTCTCTTTTCTTCTAAAGTTAACATTACTTTTGATAATAATGCCCCATTTAACTTATAGAATTTTTTATATACTAAAACACTTAATATAATAAATACTATTGGTACTATTGTCATTACAATCCTTAAACCGTTTACTGTTGAAGCTGATTGTACTTGATTTGGAACATATCCTGTTAAAGAAAGAATTACTCCTGTTAATAATCCACCAAAAGCAGTTGAAATTTTTACTAATAATGTCTGCATTGAGAATACAACACTTTCATTTCTTGTTCCTAATTTATATTCACCATAATCAACAATATCTGCAAGTGCAACTGTTTGACTTCCTGTAAAGAATCCTCCACCAAAACTATAAATAATTCCTGAAATTCCTACTAATAAAAAATTTTTAGGTGCTATTATTCCTGATACTAATAATAATGCTATTCCTAATATAGGTAATACACATCCTAAAACATGAACTTTAACTCTAGACAAACTTCCTACAACTTTAGGGAATATAAATAAACCACATATTGTTGCAATACCTGAGAATGAAACAAAAACTGTAAATAACTTTTCTGTTCCTGTTACATATTTAAAGTAATATAATTGAATAGCAGCTATTATTTGTTGTCCTATTGTGAATAGTAAAACTAACCCTAAAAATGCTAACAATTGATCATTTTTTACTAAAACATGTATCATTTTCTTTAGTGTAGTTTTTTCTTGGTTTTGAGATGAATTATGCTCTCTTGTATTTTTAACTGTTATTGTAATTGTTAATATAAATATTATTGATACAAGTATTGCAAAGAATAAGAAACCTTTCTTTTGATTTCCTCCACCTAAAACACTTACTATTTTAAGTCCTAAACTACTTATAGCAAGACCTGCTAATGCTGCAAATATTCTTGGTATTACTGAAATTTCTTCTCTTTCCTTCTTATCACTTGTTAAGTTTGGAAGCATTGACCAATAAGGAACATCCATCAAAGTATAAGTCATACCCCATAAAATATACACAATTGAAACATATACATAAAGTGATTTACCAGTTAAACCACAATCAGTAAATAAGAAAATTAATACAATTGAATTAACTATAGTACCAATTAAAATCCAAGGTCTAAATTTACCCCATTTTGTTCTAGTATTATCAACTATCAATCCCATCATAGGATCATTTACTGCATCCCAAATTCTAGCTACAAAAAATAACCCTCCAATAAATCCAGCTGAAATTCCTAATACATCTGTCAGATAGAACATAAAATATACAGCAACTATATTATAAACTGCATCTTTTCCTATGGCTCCTATACCAAATGAATATTTTTCTTTAGAAGTAAGTTTCATTTTTAATCTCCCCTTTTTTGTTTTTGTTATCGTTATCATGTTTTTATTATAACTTTTAGTAAAAAAATAGTCAATATATTTACTAATTTTTTTACTAATTTTTTTACTAATTTTTTTAAAATTTTTATTAATTTTTCTTCTGTATAAATAGACTCTTTTAACAATCTTTCACCACTATTTGATAATTAAGAAATTATTAGAAAAATTTAAGGTTATGCTGTAATAAAGCTACAACATAACCCCTGCTTTGTTAGTTTTTTAATTTATACTTGTATATTTGATATTATAAAACTATATTCTATATCTTCCCTTGAAGAAATACAATATTGAGGCAATACTGGTGCTCCCCAGCTATCATCCCCTCCAACTCCCATTTGCTTTGCTAGCACATTTACATAAGTATATACTATAGGAGGCAATTCTTCTTTATGCATTGCATTCTCAAGTTCCATAGTACTATATGGCAACACACTAAATTCAAATACTTTTTTCTCATAAGAGAATCTTAATCCTTCTCCTTTATTGTTTCTTACTTCAACCCATCTTGTATCAGTATAATTTCCACATTCTTGTGGTACTAAATATGGTGATAAATTATCTTTTACAAATTTTGAATAAACACCAAGTTTTGCTCCTTCTTTTCTATCTACATAATTTTCTTCTGGACCATTACCATACCAATTAAATATATTAAACTCCTTATTTAATTTAAAGTTCATACCTAATGCTGGTAATTCACTTAATCCTTCTGCTCCATTATATTTTATGTTAACCTTAATAATCCCTGGTGCTTTAACTAAATAATTTACTATGACTAAATTCTTTTTAATATTTGGTAATTCATATGTATAAGTAAAACTTGCTTTTGTATTATCTTTTGAAACTTTCATTTCAAATTTAATACACTTTTGAAATATAGTTGCATATGCCCATTCTCCACTTGTATAATCATGCTTATATCCTTTATCATTATCTGTTGAAGCTCTCCAATAAACTTGTTTTGGCACTCTTGTTATATATTCTTTATTATCATATCTTAAAGAAATAATTCCTCCTTCTTGCTTTGAAAACATAACATTAAAATTATTATAGCTAACTCCTATATTTACATCTCCATAAACAACATTTAGCTTTCCTAAATTCTCTTTTTCTTTACATTTAATTAATTTAGACCTTTGTCCAAATGCTACTTCAAAGCCTTTTTCTGCCCAAAGTTCCTCCTTCTTTAATCTTGCAGAAACAGTATAAACATACTCTCCATCCTTTAAATCTTTTTTCCATGGAATTTCCACATAAACTTCTTCACCTGGATTTCCTTTAACTGATAGTATACCCCTTTGAATAATTTCCCCTTCTTTTTCCATTAAATATTCAAATTCATATTTATCTAAGTTAACAAATAAGTTATCATTTCTTATTTTTGCTCCATTATCTTCTATATTTATCTTTATATTTTGATATAAGAATTTTACTTCTTGAGCTTTTGGTGATATTTTTCTATCTGCAAATACAATACCATTACCACAGAAATTATAATCTGTTGCTCTGTCTGTAAAATCCCCTCCATAAGCTAATACTTTTTCTCCATTATGATTTACTTTATATAAAGCTTGATCAATATAATCCCATATAAATCCACCTTGGTACATTTTATATTTATCTTCAAGCTCAGTATATTTCATCATACCTCCACAAGAATTACCCATAGCATGCATATATTCACAGCTTATATATGTTTTTTTTGGATTGCTATTTAAGTATTTCTCAATATCAATAGCTTTTGCATACATTCTGCTCTCTATATCACTAATTTCATCAAAATCTCTATTCCAAAATACTCCTTCATAGTGGACTATCCTAGAATTATCTCTTTCTTTAAAGAATTTACTCATAGCTAATATGTTTTCTCCAGCATATGATTCATTTCCACAAGACCAAATTAATATAGATGGATGATTTTTATCTCTTTCAAGCATTGATTTTGCTCTATCAACTACAGCTTCTCTCCATTCTGGTATTGAGCCAGGAATGTTCCAAGAAGGCTCACAGCTTCCCATCTTTTGCCATGATCCATGACTTTCTAAATTAGCTTCATCTATTAAATAAATTCCATATTCATCACATAAATTATACCATAAACTTTGATTTGGATAATGAGATGTTCTAACAGCATTTATATTATGAGTTTTCATAAACTTAATATCCCAAAGCATATCCTCTTTAGTTATTGAACGCCCACGTTCTGGATTAAACTCATGTCTATTGATACCTTTAAAGACTATTCTTTTCCCATTTAACTGCATAATGCCATTTACTAATTGAAACTTACGAAATCCAACTTTTTGAGGTACTATTTCAATTAATTTATTATTTTCATCTATTATCTCAATAAAAAGAGTATATAAATAAGGATTTTCTGCACTCCATAAATTAATGTTATTTACATTAAGATTAACTTCTACTTCCTTTTCTACTTTAACTCCTTCAATTAAAGCCACTTTGTTTCCTTCTTTATCATTTAAATATGCATTTATATATCCTTCATCACAAGTAAACTTTAACTCACTCTTTAATAGTCCCTTAGAATAATCATTACTTAATTCTGTCTTAATAAAGATATCGTTTATATGAACCTTTGGAACAGCATATATAAACACATCTCTAAATATTCCTGAAAATCTCCAAAAATCTTGATCTTCAATCCAGCTTGCACTACTTCTTTTGTAAACTTCTACTGCGATTTTATTTTTACCTTCCTTTATATAATCAGTAATATTAAATTCTGAAGGTGTAAAGGTATCTTCGCTATACCCAACAAAATTTCCATTTATCCATACATAAAAGGCTGTTTCTACCCCTTGGAAAGACAATCTTATTTCTTTATCTTTAAGTTCATCATTAATTTCAAAGTATTTAATATAACTTCCTACTGGATTATATGTTTTAGATATCATAGGAGGTCTTAATTCTTCATGACCATCCCATGGATACATAGTGTTTATATACTGACACTTATCATAACCTTCTAATTGAATATGTGCTGGTACATTAATTTTATCAAATCCTGTACAATCAAAATCCTCTTTATAGAAATCCTTTACACGAAAACTAGGATTTTCTGCATATGAAAAATACCACTTTCCATTAAGACTTTGTTTTAATAACATACTCTTACTTTTTAATTCTTCCATACTTTCATAAAACTTATGATCTGAATGTGCCTCCATCCTATTTACTTCAAATACTTCTGGATTTTCTAACCATTCTAATTGAGCAACTATCTTTTCCATATATTTTCCTCCTATATAATTTATTTTTTGTATTAGCTTAAATTTATTGTTAGTTGTATAATAATATATTTTTAGTAAAAATTCAAGGCTCATTTTAGTAAAATATTTAAAATATTTTACTAGTTTCTATTCATATCCACTTTACATATTCAATATTATTTTTAGATAATCTATTACCTCTAAATTTGACATATCAAGTACAAGTTGATATCTACTTCTCATAGGATTTCTTCTTGGTATTTTAATTGTCCAATCTGGATGAGCTCTATATAACTCACTATCTTCAGATACCATTTCTGATTCAAACCAAAGACCAAATTTCATTCCCATATCATTAATTTTACTAATAAGCCCAGCTAAGTCCTCATGAAACTTATCTTCATTAACATACCAATCTCCTAATCCTGATAAATCATTATCTCTTTTTCCAAACCAACCATCATCTAATCCAAGCATATCTATTCCAATTTTATAAGCTTCTTTTACTATGTCTAATATTTTATTATCATCAAAATCAAAATAAGTTGCTTCCCAGTTGTTTATTAATACAGGTCTTTTAGATACCTTATATTTTCCTCTGCAAATATTATGTCTTATTATACTATTAAACTGTTGTGATAACTTTGCTGTTCCTTCTAAAGAGCATGATAAAATAACTTCAGGTATATAAAAACTTTCATCTGTATTTAAATATCATGAAAAAGTATCAAGATTAATTTCCATTACAACACACACTTGGTCTAACTGGTCTTTTTCTATTTGTGTTTGAAATCCTCCACTATACATAAACACCACCCAATACAAAGTCCAGTAATCTCTGTACATTCTTTTTTACATAGAAGAAGAACTGGATTTTGTTTATGGTTTGAAGTTCCTCTAGTATTGCTTATTTCCTGAAAATCCCACGTCAGGATAATCTAAGGAATTTCATGTACTACATACCCAGCAGGATTTCCAGCCTTAAAATAGCATACATCTAAAACTGCTACCCCGCATATTCTACAAAATAGTTGATGAGCAATTTCATGCACTATTACTCCTGGAAATGTTAAAATACTAATTAAAAACCCTGGTATAATCATATATTTCCCTCCTTCTCATTTATATTCTCCTGAAAATATAGATTTTAAATAATTATCTTTTTCTACAAATTCACTTTCAATACAATATTGGTACATTGAATCTCTTTCTTCTATCATTCCATTATAATGATATGCTAATGCCAAATTAGTGGCTGCAAAGCTATTATATGGGTCTAATTTACATGCTCTTTCTGCTATTATCAATCCATTTTCATTATTTCCTTTTTTTAATTCAGCTTTTGATTTACATACATAACCATAAATTGACTCTTTATTAGAATAAAATAAATCTTTTGCTACATTTAAAGCTTTATCATATTCTCCAAGTTCTATATAAATTAAAGAAAGCTCATATTTTCCATAATCATAATCTGGATTTTCTGAAACTATTCTTTCTGCAATAGGTTTTGCTTCATTAAACATCTTTTTATCCATATAAATATCAATAATAGTAGATGCACCACATATTTCTTTTGGGTCACTATCTACATATGGCTTTATTAATTCAAGGAGCTTATCAGAATCTCCATCTTCAACTTCATTTACTTTATCATAAAGTTCATCTTTATATATATAATATTTTTCTATATTATTCATTATTTTTGTAGCTTTATTATAATATTCTTCATCTATCTTTTTCATTTTATTAAGAATGATATGGACAAAATTAATTTTTATTTAAAAATATGTTAAATAAAACATCCTTTTGATTTATTTTACCTATCATTTTTATAATTTTAATGTATTTTTAATATGATAAAAAAAATGTTATTATTTATTTGAAAGTGAGGTTTTGTTCATATGAAAGAAAAAAAATCAGAAATTTTATGGCAATTATTTAAAGCTATGTTTATATTAAGTAGTTGTACTTTTGGTGGAGGATTTGTGATAGTATCTCTTATGAAGAAAAAATTAGTTGAAGAGCTTAAGTGGTTTAAAGAAGATGAAATGCTTGATATTACTGCAATAACTCAATCTGCTCCTGGCCCTTTGCCAGTAAATGCTTCAATTATTATTGGATATAGAATGTGTGGAATTTTAGGCTCTTTAGTTGCAATTTTAGGAACAATAATTCCTCCTATGATTATAATTTCTATAATATCCATATTTTATACTGAATTTTGTGAAAACAAATATATCTCTATTGCCCTTAAAGTAATGAGAGCTGGAGTTGCAGCTGTAATTATTGATGTAACTATTGACCTTGCTAAAAATCTATTAAAAACTAAAAGTATCATTTATATAGCTATGATGATAATAGCATTTATTTCTAGATGCTTCTTAGGTGTAAGTGCAATAATTATAATACTTATATGTCTTTTAATAGGAATTTTAAAGGTTTTTATAGACTATTTTAAAGAAAAGGAAGGTGCTGTATAAATGTTACTTTTTAAATTATTTTTTGCTTTTATTCAAATTGGATTATTTAGTGTAGGGGGCGGATATGCTGCTATACCTTTAATTCAAGAACAGATTGTTAACATATATAAACTTATGTCTTTAGAAGAATTTTCAGACCTTATTACCATTGCAGAAATGACTCCAGGACCAATTTCAATTAACTCCTCTACCTTTGTTGGTATAAAACTTGCTGGTTTTTTTGGAGCAATTATATGTACTTTAGGATGTATTATTCCATCATTTATAATCTGCCTAGCCCTTGCACATTTTTATTACAAATATAATACTTTAAAAGGAGTAAAAACAGTTTTAAATTCCCTAAGGCCAGCTGTTGTAGCATTAATTGGCTCTGCTGGAGTTTCTATATTAATGCTTGCTCTTTTTCAAGCTGATTTTTCTTCATTTCAATTTAAAGATTTTCATATAATTGAATTTGGACTATTTATAATTTCATTATTCTTACTAAGAAAATATAAAGAAAAAATAAGTATTCTATCAATTATATTTAGAACTGGAATATTAGGTACAATTATATATATAATAAAAGATTTTTTAATTTGCTAAGGTATAAATAACTTTTAAGCTTAATAATTTAAGAAATAAGTTTATTTTTCATTAATGCATACATCTATAAATTTATTTATAGTTTCTGATATATACTTATTTTTATGATAAATAAGCTTTATTTCTCTTTTTATTTTTATATTTCTTAATGATAATATTTTTAATAATCCCTTTTCCACCTCTTCTTTTACAATCATCTTAGATAATAAGGCTATTCCATTTCCTCTTATAACAGTATTTTTAATTGCTTCTGTATTAGTACAAGTCCATTTTTTATTTAAAACTACACCTTTATTTAATAAAAGTTGTTCTAACTGATTTCTATCATTACTGCCATCTTCACGACTTATATAGTCTTCTCCTTGAAGTTTATCATAGGTTATACTTTCAAAATTGTATAACTTATTTCTTTTCCCAACAACTGCTACTACTTCATCTTCACATACAGACTTTTGAATTATATCTGCACTTTCAACTTCTCCTTCTACTAAGGCTATATCAAGTTCATTATTTAATATAAGTTCCTCTATTTTGGAAGTATTATTTATTGTAACAAACACTTCTATATTAGAATCCTCTTTTGCTAAATTTTCTAAAATATCATCTAAAAGGCAAGTGCCAACTGAAACACTTGCCCCTATATATATTTTTTTATTTCTTCCTCTCTCTAACATCATAGATTCTAAATCATCAAAGGATTTTACTAAATGTTTTGCATAGGATAATAAATGCTTTCCATCCTCTGTAATATATAACTTTTTTGAAAGACGTTCAAAAAGTCTTACATTATAATGTTTTTCAAGTTCCATAATTGCCTGACTTATAGAAGGCTGAGAAATATATAATACCTCAGATGCCCTTCTCATGCCACCTTGTTCAGCTACTGCAATAAATATTTTTAAATGACGAATAGTCATAATAAATCCCTACTTCTATTTAATGTTTTTAACTATTTCCTTCCAATAACAGTAGCACTTATAGCTTCTGTTACTACAAATTCTTTTACTAATTCTTTAGTTTCTATATTTGCACAATTTTTATTAACTAATAGGTCCCATTCTCCATCAATGTTAACTTTAACATCATTTTTTGAAGCATTAAAAATAATTATTATTTCATTCCATTTTCCCTTTGTACTTGCTTTTACTTTACATCCAATAACTTGTTCTGGTAAATTTTCTATAAAGCTTATGTTTTCTAAAGAATACTTACTTAAATCATAGAAGTTTCTTAATTCCTTTCTTAAAGCTATAAGCCCTTTATAGTAGTTCATTAAATCTTCAAATTCATACATTCTATTCCAATCAAGCTTATTAAGTTCTCTTGAAAGATTATAGCTATTATCTTCTCCAAGTTTTGTTCTTCCTGCCTCTTCTCCAGCTTGCATAAATGGTATTCCATAAGATAATTGAACAAAGGCTGCTCCTAGTTTATTCATTGAAAGTAATTCATAATCCTTAGTTAAATAATCCTTGTTTTTCTTAACTGAATCTACTAATTTATCCCAAAATGTACTATTATCATGAGCTGATACATAATTTATTATTTGATTTGGTTGTTTTGGTTGTTCTTTATATGAAACATCAATTAATCCTAAGAAAGCTCTCTTTATTCTTTCTTCAAAACCTACCCCACCATTTACAAAACCTGGTGACTCTAACTCATTAAATTTTCCTTTTGCTGCATCTCTTGTATCATCATTAAATATAGAAATTCCATCATTTAAATCTCTTATTGCATCTTTAGTTGCTGGTTTATATCCCTTTTTAAAATTACTTGGACCAGCTGACCATGGTTCTCCATATATTATAACATCTTTTCCATTTTCAGATTTATTTATTGCTTCTCTTATTAAGTTCATAGTTTCTGTATCATGTAGACCCATTAAGTCAAATCTAAATCCATCAACATGATATTCATTCATCCAATATAATACTGAATCTATCATATATTTTTGATACATTTTTCTTTCACTTGCAGTATCATTTCCACAGGCTGAACCATTACAATAAGTTCCATCTTCCTCTTCTCTATAGTAATAATAAGGAACTGTTTTATTAAAGTTTGAATCTAATGAATAAGTATGATTATAAACAACATCCATAACTACTGAAAGTCCTGCCTTGTGAAGGGCTTGAACCATCTTTTTAAATTCCATAATTCTTACTTCTCCATTAAATGGGTCAGTTGAATAAGAACCTTCTGGAACATTATAATTTACTGGGTCATATCCCCAATTAAAGCCTTCATTTTTACTTTCATCTACAGAACCATAATCAAAAGAAGGTAAAAGATGAACATGAGTAATACCTAAATTCTTTAAATAGTTTAAACAAGTTGGATGAACATTATCATTTTTTAAAGTAGTATTTTCCTCAGTAAAAGCAAGATATTTTCCTCTATACTCTTCCTTTACTCCTGAATTTATATCATTTGAAAAATCTCCAATGTGAATTTCCCATATTTCAGTTTCATCTAATGGATAAAGAACATGTTTATCCTCTTCCCAACCTTCTGGATTTGTTCTTGATAAGTCTACTACCATACTACGTAAACTATTTACTCCACAAGCTTTTGCATAAACATCACCGGTTTCATTAACATTTCCATCAGCATTTATAGTATAAGTATAATATGTTTTATGTAAATCACCTTCAACCTTTACACTCCATACACCTTTTTTGTCATATTCCATTTGAAAACTTTCTTTTACTGTACTTTTATTTCCATCTTTATATATATTTAAAACTACATCCTCAGCAGTTGGAGCCCATACTTTAAATAAAGTTTCATCTTTACTATAGTTTGCTCCTAAATCATTTCCTTCATAAGTGTATTTTTCATCAAATTCCTTTGATTCAAAAATCTCACGCCAATCTTTACCAGATTTCTTTGTTGTAATAAATTCTCTATTTTCTAAATTGCTCAATACTAATTCCTCCATATTTTTATTTAAATAACACATTATAAGCTATTCTTGCAGCATCTTCTATACAACCATTACAAGAACGAAGAACAAAATTTGTATCAACACCTTTTAATTCTCTACATATAACAGAAGTATTTTTTTCTCTAAATTCTTCAACTATTTCCTTAGATAACTTATATGTACTAGCCTTAGTTGTTGGATTATTAACATCTCCACTACTTTCTTTTAAACCAGCTAACATAATAGCACCTGATAAAGCACCACATGTACATTGCATTCCACCCATTCCAAGTCCAAAGCCTTCAGCCATTTTAAAAATTGTATTTTCATCCATTCCAACTACTTCACTATAAGCACAGGCTACAGCTTGAGCACAATTAAAACCTTTCATATGATTTTCTAATGCTTTTTCTATAAATTTTTCTTCCATATTATATCCTCTCCTAAAAAATATACATATATTATATACCTTTTCTTTTAATCATACTAGCAAAAATATAGTTATAAAAAAATTTTGTTTTTGACACATTCTTGTCACAAAGTCTTTCTATAATAAAAACATAAGATAAATAAAGTTTTTCATATTAAATCCCCAATTTAATATAATCATCTCCCCAAGATGAAAAAAGCCCAAGGTTTCCCCCAATTCCTTGGGCTTTATTTTTACTCTGTTGTTTTGTTAATATAATTTGTTCTATATTTAGAATACATTATTTTTTGACTTCTATATAATCCATAATATCCTGAAAGAACATAACTAAATGCAATTGATAAAAGGAAAAATGGCATAGCAGCATATCCAAATAACTCAAAACTTATTAATAATGAAGTAATTGGGCAATTTGTTACTCCACAAAATACAGAAATCATTCCAATGGCAGTACACATACTAGGAGAAAATCCAATAATATTGCCAAATAAGCATCCAAAAGCTGCTCCTATAAAAAATGAAGGTACAATTTCTCCTCCCTTATATCCAGCACCTAAAGTTACTGCTGTAAATAGCATTTTTAAGAAAAAAGCTTCTGGTTTTACTGTTCCATCAATACATTTTGAAATAACATTCATTCCTGCTCCATTATAGGTTTGATTTCCTACAAGTAATGTAAGTAAAATAATAAGTCCCCCACCAACAATTACACGAATATATGGATTTTTAAAAAACTTTTTATATAAAGCTTCTGATTTATGAAGCATAATGCAAAAAACAACACTTACTAAAGCACTTAATATTGCAAGTAAAGATATTTTAACAGATGAAGCTATATTAAATAAAGGTATATTTGAAATTGAAAAAACTTCTCCTGAAGCTTTAAAAAATAAAGCTAGCTTATGAGCAACTAAAGAAGATATTACACAAGGAAGTAAGGCTGAATAATGCATTATTCCAACACTTACAACTTCCATTGAAAAAATAGCTGCTGCCATAGGAGTTCCAAAAAGGGCAGAAAAAGATGCACTCATTCCACACATAATCATTATGTGCTTATCTTTATCATTAAATTTAAATAATCTTCCTAAACTATTTCCTAAACTTCCACCTAATTGAAGTGCAGCACCTTCACGACCTGCTGAACCACCAAATAAGTGAGTAATTAATGTAGATATAAAAATTAATGGTGCCATACGTAATGGTATTTTTTCATTTGAATGAATTGCTGATATTACAAGATTTGTTCCTGTATCATGTTCATCATGAAGAAGTTTATATAAAAATACTATTATAACTCCTCCTATTGGAAGCAAAAAAATAAGCCAAGGATGTTCTATCCTTTTAGTTGTTACAAAATCCATACAATAATAAAAACTAATTCCAACTCCTCCAATTAGTATTCCTGAAAGAATTGAAAAAACAATCCATTTTGTTGCTATTTTTAACCTTTGAAAATTATGTTTAAGTTTATGTTTAAAATATTCATTCATAATTAATCCCCCAAATAAAATATTTCTTCTTTAGCTATTTACTTTTCATAACTTCCATACTATCATTAAGTACATTATAAATAGCTTTTGCTACTCCATGATTTTCATTTGTATCTGTTATGTATTTAGCTATTTTTTTAATTTCTGAAATTGCATTTTCCATTGCAACACTTTCTTCAAATATTTCAAACATAGAATAATCATTAAAGCTATCTCCAAGAATCATTACATCTTTTTTATCTATTCCCATCTTTTTTGTTACTTTTTCTAAAATAATTCCCTTTTGAGCATTTATATCAGTTATTTCTATATTATCATTAAAAGAGGATAACACTGCTAATCCTTCAATTTCTCCTATTATTTTTTTAAGTTTCTCTATTAATTTAATATTTTCATGAAAAGCTACAAATTTTCTTATTTCTATTCCTTCTTCAAAAAACTTTTCAAAATCATCTATATACTTTAAACAAGTAAAAAATTTTTCTTTTTCTGCAATTTTCTTTGCTTCTCCCTTTGTTAAATGAGGGTCAAAGGCTAATGTTCTAAAAGTAACTTCTAAAAGTGCTTCTTCTTTTGTAGCTGTTGTATATATGCCTTTATTAGTAAACATGCGAGCAGAAATATTATTTTCCTTTAATATTTTTAAAATTTTCCTTGATGACTTTTCATTAATATTAATTACATCTAAAATATTTCCCATTTCATCTCTATACTCTGCTCCATTAGAAAGAATACATTGACATTTTATATTTTGTTTATCTAATAAATATTTTACATTTTCATACTCTCTACCAGTAGATATTACAAATATTATTCCCTTTTCTTCAGCCTTTTTAATAGCTTTTGCTGTTTCTTCATCAATTTCATGATTATTATTTAATAATGTTCCATCCATATCAGAGGCAATTACTTTTATCATTTGAATCACTCCACTTTTAAATACTTTTTATTATATAGTTATATTTTATATTATACTATAAAATATACTTTATTCTATTTAAGTTCTTTTATTTTAATATTGAAAATTTAGTATAATCCATAATATTTTAACTTAATCACCTCAAAACTATTCTCTTTATAACCAGTCATACCTAATAAACCTATTTTTCCATTATCTAATTTTTTCATATCAGTTACATTAAATATATCTTCTGGCATTGAATAATCTTCTTCAATATAGCTTCCATTTTTATCCTCAGTTTTTTTTATTATCACTAGTACACCCATTAAAAAGAGTTATTGAAAATAAAAAAGAGAGAGATTTAAATTCAAGAAATTATAGTCTTTTTCACTTGCATATAAAAAATGGGACTGTTGCATCAAGAAATATTAATACAATATATAGTGCTTTACTAAGTACATATTACAATATATATCGTTATAAAAATTCTTTATGCGACAGTCCCAAACTAATTTAAAACTTCTTATTGTATAATAAATTGCGATTTAAATCTAAATAAACATAACCGTATATAATCCCTCTATATGCTCTAATATTTTTAATTTCAATGCTTATTTTTTCATTTGCTGTATGATATACAATAGTATCATCTTTACAATTCATAAGTTCATTTGTTGCTTCTTTATTATTATCTATAACTCTTATTACTGCCATATCATCTACAACTTTATTATTTCCTTCTAAATGATATTTTAAAATCTGAACTTTAACAAATTTGTTAGGATATATTCTTCTAACTTCCTCCCATTTTATAATATCTTGCTCCTTTTTTTATTAGTTTCTTGTGATATTTTTGCTCTTGTTTTACCATAACAGTTCCTACTAAATTATTGTGAATAATAACTTTATAACCTAACTTAATTGCTCCTAGTGCTGTTAATGCTACGCAACCACCACCATCAACTCCAGCTAGTTCTAAACATTCATATCCATCTTTTTGAATCTTCTCTGCAAACTTTAAATTTGTAAATTCATTTCCAGTATACTTACTAAATATCTGGTTTGATACAATATTTAATCCATCTACTAGTTCTGTTTCTTCCATTCCTTCATATGCTTGAAAGGGTGCAAAACGATTTAAAAAATTTTTTTTCATAACATTTTTTATATAATAAACATTTTTAGGTTCAAATTCACTAATTCTCTTATTTATTCTTTTTAATAATCCTATTTGGTCATACTGAAATATTTTTGCATGATTTTTTCCCATACAAATATTTTGCATATCAATTACTAATAATGCTATTTTCATTACTTTTCCTCCCAACTTTCATCTGGTGCAGATAAAAAATACATATTTCTCACCTTTCGTTTCTTGTTATATGGCTTTCCTGAATATTTTTCTAAAACTTTATTTATCTCATTGCAAAATTCACTATACTCTGCTTCATCTAGCATTAAACTAGGTGATACCATAAATAATCCTTCCGCTTTATTTTCTAAGTTTGAAAAATATTGTGCATATTGTTCATAAATATGTAACAAGAATGTTAAAACTTGTTCCATATAATCATTTGGATTTTCATTATCTGATATTATTTTTGTTTTTACCTTATATACCTTTTGAATTTGCCCTTTTACCTTTTCTTCACGAACAATTTCTAAAATATTTTTTTCTACCATTTCCTTCATATAACGATATAAAGTTGCTCTTGAAACATCTTTTATTGCATTTACTACTTCTAAAGTAGTTGCTTCTTTCTGTTTTGAAATAAATAAAAGAATTCTATTTGAGATTGGGTTCATTAAAAGTTTTTGAGTATTCATAATTCCTCCTTACTATTCTTATTTTTGAGAATAGTTTAATGCAAAAAAAATGCATTTGTCAACTTAATATTTTTCACCTCATATATCTGAATTTGTAATAAAAGTCATGCTAAACATTCGCTTTTCAAATTTATATATGAATGATACAATCTCTTTGAAAATAATTCAAGTAAAAATAAACTAAACAAGGTAGGTAAGGTTATGAATAAATCATATTTTAAATATATACTAGCTTTATTACTTTTTGGTTCTAATGGTATAGTTGCTAGTTATATTTCACTTACAAGTTATGAAATTGTATTTTGGCGTACAATGATTGGAAGTTTTTTGTTAATATTAATTATTGCATCTTTAGCATATTATTGTGGTCCTATTATTGTTATGATACTTTCCCTTTTAGTATTTCATTAGCCACTAACTAAACCAAAAGTTATTGGTTTTTTTACAGTATTAATTGGTGTATTTTTAGTTAATAATACAAATTGTTGGGGCTATATTAATTATTAGTGGTACTATATTAGGAGAAATATATAAAAAAGATATGACTAAAGTTTAAAGTCATATCTTTATTTTTTATTTATATCTATTACTTACTTCTATTAACTTCATAGGAGTTCCACAGTTAGTACAATATAAATTTATTTTTTCTATTTCTTTATGATGGCGTATTGTAACACATTTCTCTTTTTTTCTTTTTTTACATTTTTCACATTCATATACATTATGTGCTTCTATCATTTGTACTTCTTCAATATTATTAATTAATAAATTTATAAACTCTTCTATATTATTTAAAGTAATTGGCTCTTTTGTATTTTCATGGAGAATTTCTTTAAATCCTAGCCCAATAAATTCTCCTTTTTTATATGTAAACTTACTGTTATTTTGTTTAATAATTCCTTCCATACAAATCACCTACTTTTAATAATTTCCCCAAATGTTGAATATTCCAGATATAATCTCAAAAACTTTCTATATAAATTTAAAAATATTCTTTTTGTATCCGGTTCCTTACCTATATTATACACTATATTATAATATTTTACAATTTATTTTTCGTCATTTCGTTTAATTTTTTATTTAAATTATTAAATTAAAATATTTTTTATTTACATTTTTTTCATTTGTAATAATATATTCTTTTTTACAAAAAAAATAAAGGTGTAATAGCAAATTAAAGTCTTGCTATTACACCTTTTTAAAAATACAATTTTATAATAAACCTGTCTTTTTAAAAGCTTGTTCTAAATCTCCTATAATATCTTCTATATCTTCAATTCCAACACTAAATCTAAAGAATCCATTATGGAACTCTTCTGGATAAAGATATTGTCTTTCATCATCTTCTCCTAAAAATACAATTAAACTTTCATCATGTCCAAGAGATACAGCAGATGTTATAACTTTTAAATAACTTACAAAACGATTATGAGTATCATGGTCTGCCTTTAATCCAAAAGACAAAACTCCACCATATCCATTAGTCATTTGTGATTTTGCTATTTCATGACCCTTATGAGACTTTAATCCTGGATATGCTACAAAACTTACAAAAGGAAGAGACTCAAGGTATTCTGCCACCTTTTGTGCATTTTCATTATGTTGTTTCATACGAAGAGGTAAAGTTACTGCTCCTCTCATAATAAGCCAAGCATTAAAAGGACTTATAGTTGCTCCTAGGTTAATTTGTGATTGTGCTCTTATTATATCTAAATATTTTGTTTTACCTATAATAGCACCACCCATAGCATCCCCATGACCATTTATATATTTTGTTAAACTTTCAATAGTAAAATCTGCACCTAATTCAATTGGTCTTTGATTATAAGGTGAGGCAAAGGTATTATCTACTGAAAGAAGTGTTCCATTTTCATGGGCTATTTCTGCTATCTTTTTTATATCTGATATCATAAGTGTTGGGTTTCCTGGAGTTTCAATATGAATTAATTTTGTATTTGGTCTTATTGCTTTTTTAACTTCTTCTGGATTTGTTGTATCCACAATTGTTGTTTCAACATGAAATTTATTATTAAACAATTCATTTAATAAACGATATACTGCAATATATGTTACACTTGAAAAAATAACATGGTCTCCAGTTTCTAAAAGTGCAAAAAATAGTCCTGAAAGAGCTGCAACTCCACTAGCTAATACAACACAATCTTCTCCACCTTCTAATGATGCAACTTTTTCTTGTAAGTATTTTTGATTACTTCCACCATTTCTAGTATATAAACTCTTATCTGCACTACTCCAATTTAAATCAGATGGGTCATATGGTAATTCATAACTATTTGCCATTGTAATAGGACGCTTAATTGCTCCAGTTTCACCATCTATATCATTTCCTGTATGTACTGCACGTGTTTGAAATCCATATTCATTTCCATAAGTTCTTTTTGACATTTTCCTTCATCCCCTTTGTAATTCATACTATACATACCAATTTTCTATGTTTAAATTTATTATACCATTTTTTTCACTTAAGTCAAATTACATTTTTATTTTGATACATTCTTATCATAATATTCCTGCAAAATTAATATTATAAAATTTACTATTTAATTTTGGTACAAACAAAATAAATTCTTTAGCTACTTCTTGTAATAAAGAGAACTGCTGTGGATTGATATCATTTTTTTCTTTTTCGGCAAGTATTTAAGAAGTCATTAAGTGGTGAGTATAGTGGAAGTGGTAGACCTTTTCATAAATATGTGATATAATTACCCAAATTAGTGCGAAAATTTGAAGTTGGAGGCGACAGTATGCTGACTAAGAAAGAGAAAAGAACATGTCGGATGTTAATATTCGAATACAAAAAGAAATTAAAAAAGTATGTTTCTCACAATACTACATTGTCTGCTAATGATATTGTTCGAGAGTATGAAGAAAGATTTTATCGATATATGAATGAAGCAGATATGGGAAGTGAGAGAGGTAAATTCACTTCATATCTAAACATTTTTTCTGGTTTGACAGCATATGAGATACTGCGTGAAAAAGGATTAACGGAAACAAACGGAATTAAAGCATATGATTTTATGTGTGCTTTTATACGAAAACTTTCATCTGTATTATATAAGGGAGCTGATTTATTGCCTAATGGTTATAAAATAGTAAGACAGTCTTTGTTAGATGACCTTGAAGGCGAAAAAAGAATATGCTGGGATATTGAAATCTTGCAAGATGATGACAAAGGATTTACTTATGAGATTAGTAGGTGTTTGTACTTTGATACTTGTAAAGAACATGGGTATCCAGAATTTTGTAAGGTATTTTGCACTCATGACTGGTATGCATTTGGTGTATTAAAGCATCATTCAAAATTTATTAGAAAGTCTACCGTTGCAGAAAATGGTACTGTATGCCACGACACAATAGAAAAAGTGAAATAATACTTAAAATTAAGTGAAAACTTTTAGTTTGTTGCTATCTCAATTAAAACAGAACACAAAGGTGATTTATATAATCAACAATCAAGAATATATTACTACAAAATTGAAAAACCGCTAGAAAAAATGATAATTTTATCTGCTCCTCACTTAAATAATTTAACTGTAATGGTTATTGAAATAATTTGTTCACAATCAGTTGTATTATCTAAAATATCTTTTGATATGATTTATTACTTTGACTTATTTAAAATATATATTTTTCTATACTGTTCAACCATTTTTTTATACTCATTAATATCAAATTTCCAATTTGTATTCTTTATCCAATAAATATTACCATTCTGTTGCATATATGGTTTTGTATAATTTCTATGTCTTCTAATAATCTCTTCTTCCCAATTTTCAGAAACCCATTTCTTATATTCATGACTATTGTAGTTTTCAGTTGCAATATTATCTCCATATTTTTCCCAATCTTCTTCTGTATATGCATCTAAATACAAAATTCCTGATTGTTTTTTCTTATCAAAATCCTCATTTTCATGATTTAATAAACCTATCTTATCCCAATAAACAAACTTATCTGTTTTGCGTATACTTACCATTATTACAATACAGTTTAAATCACAATCATCTTCACATACTAAAATAGGAAGATTTATATCCTGTTTACAATCAATGAGTTCCCATATAAAATCATTATCAGGCTTCCATAAAAGTTGTCCTGTCCAAGCATTCATTAATCCCATCATTGTTCCCATAGATTTAAGTTTTGGACATAATCCCTTCTTAGTATAAAAATCAAGATATTCTACAATAAGCTTATCATCAATTGTCCAATAATATTCTAAATAATTGTATATAGTTTTTACATATGATATTTTTATTTTATTCATATAAAATTCCTTTTTTTCTATTAATAATTTTATACTTTTTCATTAGACCATTCAATATCCCAACCATCAAGAAGCTTCCAATGAAACATATCCTTGAAATCTTCATAACATTCTTCACATATACAACACGATTTATTTATTGGCAAATACCAAAATGAATGTCTAGTATTTTCTACTGGATTCCAACAAAAGATGCATTTTTTAAGTTCTAGCATATGATGAAAAATTTCTTCTCCATCTGTTGGAACTATTTCTTTATTATATAAGTGTTCTACATCATTTAATAATCTCCAATCATCTTTCTCAATCATCATAACAACTCCTAAAAATACAATTTGTATTATTCTGCATTGATGTAAAATTATTCTTGAATTTCATAATATTTTGGCTCCGAATGTAACCTTACGTACATATAACTTACTATTAAAAATTCCAATCCAAAAAGAATCTTTAAAAAATACCTACCGGAATGTGTTTTTATCTTTGTATTATAATTATAACAAATTTTCTTTTTTATTTGTTAATAAATATTATTAAACAAAATTATTATCTATAAATTCAATATAATCTTTTTTCGCTACATCATCTTTATGTTCTATATACCAATTAAAGGATTCCTTTAGTCCATCTAATAAACTCTTAGTTTCTGGTAATAATTTCTTTTGTTTTGACACATCTAAAGCATACTCATAATTATGAAAACTAAAATAATCTCTTTGATTATCATGATTATGAATATATACCTTTTCTAAAGGTGCTTTAGCTACTTTATAACATAATTCCACAAAAGTATTTATGTCAACTAAATCACTATTTCCAACATTTAAGATATGTTCATTAGGATGTTTTTCTAAAATAATTTCAATTAATTTGCATAAATCTTCTACATGAAAGAATTGTAATTTCATTTTCCCATCTTCTGGTATATAAAATTTTCTATTTTTTAAAGCACATTCAAAAACAAAAGGTTCTCTATAAAGATTTTGCATTGGACCATATAAATATGGAGGACGTAAAATATATGCATTTTTGTACTTAGAAAGTAAGTATTTTTCAGCTTCCATTTTGTCTATTCCATATTGACCCCATATAGAATTTGGTCCTAATGGTTGTTCTTCTGTAAATGGTTTAGGATTAGTTTCTGGATAAACTGCTGATGAACTTATAAAAATATAATCTTTTACTTCATTTAATCCATTAATTAAATTTTTAATATCTTTTTCTTTATATCCACATACATCAATAACAGCATCAAAATTATAGGGCTTTAATATATCCTTTAAATTATTTCTATCAGCACATATTAAATTAACACCTTCTATTTGTTTTTTACTTCCTCTATTAAGTACATAAACTTTATAGCCTTTTTCCTTAAAATAATTTGCTACATATTTACTAACAAAAGTTGTTCCACCTGTAACTAATATATTTTTCATTTTTCCTCCTAATAATTTATTAAAATTATTCAACTCTATTTCTCCTTTCCCCTTTATAAAAGGCCTTAATATTTTCTATTAAGTCATTAAATAATCTTTCTCTAGCTTCTATACTTGCCCAAGCTATATGAGGTGTCATAACAATTTTTTCTTTATTTTTAATTTTTAATAATGGGCTATTTTCTGGCATTGGTTCTACTGAAAATACATCAAGGGCTGCTCCTGAAATTATATTTTCATCTATTGCTTTAGCTAAATCCTCTTCCACAACAATTGGTCCTCTACCCATGTTTATAAGAACTGAAGTTTTTTTCATTTTCTTTAAGTTATCATAGTTAAATAAACCTTCAGTATTTTTATTTAAAGGAGAATGTATTGAAATAATATCACTTTCACTTAATAATTCATCTAATTCAACTCTTTTATAATCTGAGTTATTATTTTTACCTGATGTTGAATAATATACAACCTTTGCACCAAAAGCTTCTGCAATTTTAGCTACCCTTTTTCCAATATTTCCAAGGCCTATAATTCCCCAAGTTTTCCCTTCTATATCATTAAAAGGTCTGTCTAAATTAGTAAACATTCCTGATTTTGAGTATTCTCCACTTTTAACAAACTCATCATAATAGCCTATTTTGTCATAAAGATGTAAAAGTGTAGCAAAGGTATGTTGTGCTACTGTTGGCGTAGAATATCCTGCAACATTAGTTACTGCTATATTTTTGCTTTTTGCATATTCTACATCAATATTATTAAAGCCTGTTGCAGTTTCACATATTATTTCTAACTTTTCTGCATCTTTTAAATTATCTTTATTTAAAACTACTTTATTAGTTAAAATTATTGATGCATCTTTTATTCTTTCTTCTACATCTTCAACTTTAGTTTTATCATAAAGAATTACTTCTCCAAATTCTTTTAATTTATCAAAGTCTACATTTCCTAATGTTATTGCATCTAATACTACTATTTTTTTCATAAAAATTTCCTCCTAATTTCATTTCTTATAACAATTATATCATATACAAAAATTTAAAAATTAAAATTTTCTAACTAAATGAGAGGAAATTCTATATATCTTTACAGCTTCTTTTAAATGTAATAATATAATGTTAGTTTACTTTGAAAGGAGATACTTTTATGTTTATTTTAACTTATGAAATGCCACTAAAAGAAGTAGATAGTAAAATTGAACTTCTTCAAATAAATGATATATTTAATACATTTTATGAAAGCCCATTAGAAATTACTACTGATGAAAATGGCTATGGTTATATAGAAAAAGAAGATGATATAGTAAATCTTAAAATAGCTTTTGATGGTGAAGAAAATGAATTACCTAACTTTACTAAAAAGGTAACTGAAATTATGAATGAAAAACCTCTTAATGTATATGAAGAAAATTATACTTATGATAACTTTTCTATTCCTGCAATAGAAATAAATGATGAGTGGATTTTAGCTTCTCCAGAAGAAGAAGTTGAAGAAGGTAAAAAGAAAATTAATTTTATTTCCCAAGGTGCTTTTGGTACTGGACTTCATGAAACTACTCAAGATTTATTAAGGGTTATATTAGAAAAAGATTTTACTAATAAAAGAATTTTAGATATTGGAACAGGCTCTGGTATTTTATCCCTTGCAACTGCCATTAAAAATGCTTCTGAAGTTGTGGCTGTAGATATTAGAGATGTTAAAGATGAAGTTGAATTAAATGCATCATTAAATAATATTTCTACAATAAAAACACTAGTTGGAGATGCACTTTCTGGAGAAATTACTATAGAAGGTGATTTTGACTGGATTTATATAAACATAGGTGGAGAAGAAACTGAAATGTTTATGCCTTTAATAACTAAACATCTAAAAAAAGATGGTGAATTACTTGTATCTGGACTTGTTCAATGGAGCTTTGATAAAGTTAAAAATATGGTAGAAAGCTATGGCTTTAAAATAATAGAAAAACATCAAACAAATGAATGGTGTACAGCTATTTTTATAAGAGCATAAAATTTTATATATAAATTAACTCTTCAAAAATATTTTTTAATTATGTTTTAATATCATATTATATATAGTACTATAGGATATTTTTGTTAGGGGGAATTATAATTAATAAAAGATATAAAAATAATTTTGATGATTTAAAAAATAACTGTGAGCATTTTTATAACAAAGGTTTTAAAAAATTTTTAAAATGGCCTATATTTTTGTTTATAAGTCCAGGTAAACTTTGTGTATTGTGCTGTTTTTTTATAACATTATTAGTATGTGGTGTTGGATTTTATGGTTTATTTGTAATTATATTATTGCTATTATTATTTATATTTATTCCTTAAAATATACCTATTTATTATTTTTTAATAAACTTTATTTAAAAATTTCTTGTAATATTTAAACTATTATGTTATCATGAATTTTGCGAGTAAGACGTGCAATCGCTGCTAGCTTTAAGCTAGGAGAGGAAAGTCGGGGCTCCACAGGGCAGGGTGCTGGATAACGTCCAGTCAAGGCGACTTGAAGGATAGTGCAACAGAGATATACCGCCTGTTTTTTCAGGCAAGGGTGGAAAGGCGAGGTAAGAGCTCACCAGCGTGATGGCGACTTCACGGCTATGTAAACCCCACTTGGAGCAAGACCGAATAGAGAAACATTTAAGGAGTGGCCCGTTCCGTTTCTGGGTGCGTCGCTTGAACCTATTGGCAACAGTAGGTCTAGATAGATGATTGCTTAATACAGAACCCCGCTTATGGCTTATCTCGTAACTTTGATTTTTACTGGGTTAATCATGTGGAAAAATTTTATTTTCCCTTGTTTTTCCCTTATTGTAAAGTTAAGTATGGACTATAATATATATAGTCCATTTTTTATTCTATAGTAAATTATATATTTTGAAAACTATGAACACAATTAAATAATAATTAAAACTTTTTTTATAAAAATTCATATGGGTCTTCACATTCATTAGAATGGATAAATTCTATTTCAGGAAATTTTTCTTCTATCTTTTTCATTACCTTTAAAAATACAATCCATTCTGTTTTAAAATGTCCTGGGTCTATTATTGTTAATCCAATTTCTTTATAGTCTGATGCAAAGTGATAAGTTGTATCCCCTGTTATAATACAATCTGCTCCAAGTCTTAATGCATCTTGAAAATAATCTTGACCACTTCCATTTATAATGGCTATTTTTTTTATTTTTCTTTCTCCTATAACAGCTCTTAAATTTTCTACAACAAGCTTTTCTTTTACTATTTTTATTATTTCTTCTGGTGTTTTCTCTTCATCAAGTTCAACTATTCTTCCTATGCCAGAAGTTTGAAAACCTAAAACTTTGCTTTCTTCTATAATTTTTTTACTTTTAAACCCAAGAATATTTACTATCTCTTCATTAATTCCACCCTTTACAGAATCAAGATTTGTATGACTTGAAAATAATGATATATCATTTTTTATAAGCTCAATTATTTTAAAGCCTTGTAAATCATCTTTAACTATTCTACTAGGTTTTCTAAAAATTAATGGATGATGAGTTATTATTAAATCTATATTATTTTTTTTTGCTTCTTCAATAACCTTTTTAGTACAATCTAAAGCAAGTAATACTTTATGTACTTCTTTTTCTTTATCTCCAACCATAAGACCTACATTATCATAACTTTCTTTTAAAGAAGGAGGTGCTATTTTTTCCATAGCTTTAATTATATCTTTAACATAAATACTCATTTTATTTTAGCCCCTTTTTTAAATTTTCTATAAAGTTTATCTTTTCTATAACTTCTTCTTTTCTCTTTTTAGCAACTTTGCTATCATCTTTTATAAAGCTTAATATTTTTTTATACTTTTCTTCTTTATTTTCTAAATAAGGTAACATTAAAGGATGTTTTTCTTTTAGTAGTATTGGTGAAAATTCATAAAAAATATTATCAACTCTTGTATGTTCTTCATTACTTTTTACTACCTTAAATAATTCATAATATATCCCTTCATCAAAACACAAATCCTCTTCTAATATTTTATATCCATTATTATATAGATATTCTCTTAAAACCTCTGGATTTTGTGCAGGTTGTAATATTATAAATTTTAAAAATGGAAGTTTATTTTTTCCTTCTTCTAAAATATCCCTTATAAGATTTCCTCCCATGCCAGCTATTACAATTCCTTCAACTTCCTTAGCTTTTATAGGCTCTAAACCTCCACCAAGTCTTGTTTCTATTTTTTCTGAAAGTCCTTCTAAAGATATATTTAATTTTGACTTTTTTACTGGGTCTTTATTTATATCTGAAGCTATAGCCCTTTCACATAAATTATTTTTTACTGCATATATAGGAATATATCCATGGTCAGTTCCTATATCAGCAATACTTTTACACTTATCTATATGTTTTGCAATAAACTTAAGTCTTTTACTTAATTCCATGAAATTTCTCCTTAAATTAATGATTTTTTATAAAACTAAAAAAACTGCTGCATATAACATTCTTAAATAAGAATATTTTTGCAGCAGCCATAAATAATTAATCTAAATAATCTTTAAGCTTCTTACTTCTTGAAGGGTGTCTTAATTTTCTTAAGGCTTTTGCTTCAATTTGTCTTATTCTTTCTCTTGTTACATTAAACTCCTTACCAACCTCTTCAAGAGTTCTTGCTCTTCCATCATCAAGACCAAATCTAAGTCTTAATACTTTTTCTTCTCTTGGTGTTAATGTATCTAAAACATTTATAAGTTGTTCTTTAAGCATAGTGAAAGCAGCTGCTTCTGCTGGTGCTGGTGCTTCATCATCTGGTATAAAATCTCCTAAATGACTATCCTCTTCTTCTCCTATTGGAGTTTCTAAAGATACAGGCTCTTGAGCAATTTTTTGAATTTCACGAACTTTTTCTACTGGTAAGTCCATAACCTTTGAAATTTCTTCTGGGAATGGGTCACGTCCAAGCTCTTGAAGTAATTGTCTTTGAACTCTTATAAGCTTATTAATAGTTTCAACCATATGAACTGGAATTCTAATAGTTCTTGCTTGGTCTGCTATTGCTCTTGTTATAGCTTGCCTAATCCACCATGTAGCATAAGTAGAAAATTTATATCCCTTTCTAAAATCAAATTTTTCTACTGCCTTTATAAGACCTAAATTACCTTCTTGGATTAAATCAAGGAAAAGCATACCTCTTCCTACATATCTTTTAGCAATACTTACAACAAGTCTAAGATTTGCTTCTGCTAATTTCTTTTTAGCAGCCATATCTCCTTGTTCAATTCTTTTAGCAAGTTCTATTTCTTCTTCTGAAGATAATAGTGGAACTTTACCTATTTCTTTTAAATACATTCTTACAGGGTCATCAATAGCTATTCCCTCTGGAACAGAAAGATCTATCTCTTCCTCTTCTTCATGTATTTCTTCTTCCATATTCCCTATTATCTCTACTCCCATACTTTCTAAAATTTCATATATTTTATCCATTTGTTCAGGAGATAAATCTATGTTTTCTACTTCATCCATTATGTCTTTATATGTTATACTATTATTTTTCTTTGCTTTTTCAATTAACCCCTTTACAATTGACATCTTATCGCTTTTAGATTTTTTATCATTATTAGTTTTTACCTTTGCTTCCATTTTACTCTTGCCTCCTTCCGCCATTTTCAATTAACCTCTTTCCTTTTTAATTTGTTCATTTAATTTAGTAAGCTCTATAGCAATTTCTATGGATTCTTGAATTTTTCCTTTTTGCTCCAATTCCTTCTGCTCCTTTTTTAAACCTTCTAATTTTTCATTAAGCTTAAATAACTTTACTTTTTTTATACATTCTTTAGCAAGTCTTTCTATATCATTGACTTCTAAAAGATTAAGTTCATTTATTTTAGTTAATTCTTTTGACGATTCAATATCATCACATCCTGCCTCTATATATGCTTTTATATTATTAGCATTATTATCTTTAGATGCAATTATTAAATTAAATATTTTTTTATGTGAATTTAATACCAAATCTTCTGATGAAATACTTTTTATAATTTCAGCATAATATTTATCATTGAACATAAGCTTTATTAAAGAACGTTCTGCTTTTACATAAGCTGGCTCTAAATATAATTCTGTTCCAAATTCTTCCTTTCCATTCATAAAAGTTTCATCTTTTTTTGTTTTTATGTTTGATATTAAATCATATATGGATTGTTCCTTAATTCCTGTATCTTCAGATATTTCTTTAATATACACATCCTTTTCTACTGGATTTAAATCTGCTAGTATTTCAGCTACTCTTTTTCCATATTTAATAAGTGATGAATTTTCTTTAAAGTTTATTCCCTCCTTAGCCCTTTTCAGCCTATAACTGATTAAAGATATTGCAGAATTTATAAGTTTTAAAAACGCCTCCTTTCCATTTGAACGAATAAATTCATCTGGATCTTTTCCCTGTGGTATTATTAATACTCTTACATCTAACCCTGCAGTTCTAAGTATTTCAAGTCCTCTAAGGGTGGCTGTCTGCCCAGCTATATCTGCATCATATGAAATAATTACTTTATCTGCATATCTTTTAAGCAGCCTTGCTTGATGAGTTGTTAAAGCTGTTCCAAGGGAAGCAACAACATTAGTTATTCCATATTGATTAAGTGCTATACAATCCATGTAACCTTCAACTATTATGAAATATCTATCTTCCATTTTTTCCTTTATAGCAAAATTTAATCCATATAGGTTATACCCTTTTTGAAATACCAATGTTTCTGGAGAATTTAAATACTTTGGTTTTGAATCATCTAAAACTCTTCCACCAAAGCCTATTACATTTCCTTTAATATTAAAAACAGGAAACATAACTCTGTTTCTAAATCTATCATATACTTTTCCTTTAGGACTCTTTGAAACTAACCCTGCTTCTAGCAAGGTTTCTTCTTTAAAACCTTTTTTCCTTAAATAATAGATTAAACTACTCCATTCATCTTTTGCATATCCAAGTCCAAATTTTCTTATAGTAGAGTTTTTTATTCCTCTGTTTGAGAAATATTCCTTTGCCACATTATTTTCTGTAAGATTTTTAAAAAAGAATCGTCCTGTTTCCACATTTACTTTATAAAGAATATCTTTCTTCCTATTTACCGAACTATCAACTCTTCCTTCTTTTAAATCTAAAGGTATATTTGCTTTTTCAGCTAAATATTTTAATGCCTCTACATACTGCAAGTTCTTTTGTTTCATTACAAAAGTAACTACATTTCCAGCTTCTCCACAGGAAAAACATTTATATATTTGCTTTTCTTGAGAAACTGAAAAGGATGGATTTTTGTCATTGTGAAATGGGCATAGCCCAAAAAAATTTCTTCCAGATCTTTTTAACCTTACACTTTCAGAAATTATGTCCACAATATCATTTTCTTGTTTTATTCTTTCAATAACTTCTTCTGAAATTTTCAAGGAGTCTTCTCCCTCTCTTCAAAATTTTTTTCAACAATTTATATATTATTCGACACTAACTTTATTTATCCTTTTATTTTTATAAATAATATTAATTTTATTTCACATGGTTTATAATTCCATATTTCCGTTTTTTTATTCATATTTAATAAATTTCAAAATTAAGGTATATTATGAATTTTATCTCTTATGTTTACTCTTTTAATTATTTTGATAATATAACTTTTTTATTAATGTCAAACTCTTAAAATCTTCAATTTTCTCTTTTAGTTCTATGTAAATTAACTTATATTTTATAATTCTACATATCTCTTTTAAATCCTTTATTTATTATGCCTAATTATTTATAGGATATTACTAATATTTAAATTTTATTTTTTAGTATATTTAGAACATATTTTTAATATCAATAATATTGAAATAATATTTTTTGGAGTAATTTTATGGCTACTCTATTATCTTATTCAAAGCATTCAATTTTTTCTCCTAATAATATAAAAAAGTTTATTCTACCATACTATGGCTTAGAAAATTCTAATGTTAAAATAATTAAATTTAAAGATACAGATAAACAAAGAGCTGTTTATAAAGTTGAAAACAAGGATAAATTTTATTGTTTAAAAAAAGTTTATTACTCTAAAGAAGCTCTTCTTTATGTATATTCTTGTTTAGAGTGGCTTTATCGTTATGGTTTAAATGTTCCAAAACTAATTCCAACTATATATAAGGGACGTTTTGTAGATTTTCATGGTATGCTTTTTATTCTTACTGAATGGATTGAGGGTACAAAGTGTAACTTTGATAATCTTAATCATATATTTTCTTCCTCCCTTGAACTTGGAAAGCTTCATACATCAACAAGAAATTTTTCTCCTATATTAGGAAGTGAAAATAAAAAAGCCTTTGATAATCTATACATATCTATAGAAAAACACTTTCATGATATATTAAAATCATCAAATTATGCATTTCAATGTAAAGACCATTTTTCAAGAGAATTTTTATCTACTCTTGAAGAAAACCTTGAACTATGCAAAATATGTACTTCTATTTCTAGTGAAATAAATCCTAAATTTTTATCTACTTCTCTTTGTCATGGAGATTATGTAAATAAAAACATACTATTTTCTGATGATAATAAAGTATGGATTATTGATTTTGATAAATGTAAAATGGATTATTCTGCTCATGATATTTCTTATTTTTTAAGAAGACTTTTAAAAAGAGATAATACCAATTGGAATTTAGATATAACTTTAGAAGTTTTAAATAATTATATATACTCCTCTACTTTATCATCTGATGATTTAAAATATATTGTTTCTTATATATGTTTTCCTCAAAAATATTGGAAAATTTCTAAGGACTATTATAAGAATAGAAAAAAGTGTAATAAAAAAGCCTTTAATGAATTATTAAAGAAAAATAACAAAAAAGTATATGCCCAATTAGAATTTTCAAAATCCATTCTTAATTATTTTACCCTTACTAATTGGAAATTGCCTTAATTTTATTAAATATATTGCTTTTATCTAACCTTAAATTAGACTAAAGCAATATATTTTTATTAAAAACTTATTCAAATGGATATACAAATCCCCACTTTTCTCTTATTTCACTTAAAATATGTGAAACATCAGAAGAAAGTTTTATCTCTTTTTCTCCAGTTAAATTTTCTATATATTTTTGCATATCTTCTACTTCATAATTTAATGCTTTAGAAGTATCTCCAGCAGAAATTTCTTCTGTTTTACCATCTTTAGTATAGGTTATAGTTGCTTTATCTGCTCTTGGATAGTTATTAACTTCAATAAAGGCAAGTTCTCCTGAAACAATACCACGTTTAGGTTGTTTAGCTCTCATAGTAAGTCCCATTACCACCATTTCATCTTCTTTATTTCTTAAAATAGTTGCAGATTCTTCATCAACTCCTGTTTCAAAATATTTTACAGTAGTTTTTATAACCTCCGGTTTACTTTCCATAAAATATCTAGCAAAAGAGGTTGCATAAACACCAATATCTAATAAAGCTCCTCCTGCAAGTTCTTTACTAAAAAATCTATTTGTTACATCATATTCTTTACAACTTCCAAAGTTTGCTTGTATCATTTTTATTTTTCCTAAGGCTCCTGAGTTAACCAATTCCCTTAATTTTTTATATAAAGGCATATGATAAATTGTCATAGCTTCTTGAACAATTACATTTTTCTTTTTAGCAAGTTCTAAAACTTCATCTAATTGTTTTGAATTTACTGTAATAGCTTTTTCACATAAAACATGTTTTCCACTATTAACTGCCTTTAATAAATATTCATAATGACAATTATGAGGTGTAGATATGTATATAATATCAATATTTTTATCCTTTAACATTTCATCACAATTTACATATATATTCTTAACATTAAACTCTTCTGCAAATTTTCTAGCTTTATCAAGATTTCTATTATAAGCTCCATAAACTTCCCCATTAACTTCATTTAAAGCTACTGCCATTTCTCTTGCAATATTACCAGTTCCTAAAATAGCCCAATTATATTTTTTCATAAATTAAATCCTCCTATACTTTTTTATTACTACTTTTTAATAATTCTAACACCCTTTTCTGAAACTACTATTGCTTTTGTTGCAATATTATAAAATAAAGAAGTATCAACAACTCCAACTATTTCATTAAGCTTTCTATTTAACATTTCAATATCATTAACATTTTCAAATTTAACATCCATTAATAATAACCCATTATCACTAATTGTAAATCCATCCTTTGCACTACTACTTCTTAAAGTTGGTACTCCATTAAGTTTTTTTACTGCATTTTCAACATAGCTTTTACTTTCCTTAAATATTTCTAAAACAACAGGATATTTAAAATCTAACTTATCTACTACCTTACTTTCATCAACTAATAATATATAATCCTCTGCCATACTTGCTATTATTTTTTCTTTTGTATGTATTCCTCCTCCACTTTTTAATGCATTTAAATTATTATCCACTTCATCACAACCATCAAAAGCAACAGAAATTTTATTTACACACCAAGTTGGAATTACTTCTATACCATTTTCTACACATAATAATTCTGTTTTCATTGAAGGAGTTACAACTTTAACTTTATATCCAGATTTTTTTATATATTCTACTAAAAATCCTATTGTACTTCCTCCACCAAGTCCTATAATAGAATTATTTTTTATAAATTTTAAGCCTTCTTTTGCACACCTTTTTTTCATCTTATTCACCTCATATTTATAATTTATCATCTGCAATAGCTTCTTCATGTCTACTTAAATTTTTATATACATCCTCTTTTCCTACAGTTAAAAATAAATATAAAATTTCAATTACTAAAAAAGCAGATATTCTTGAAAAATAATATTCATCTAAAAATAACTTTTCTCTAGTTGCTGTTGTAATATGATATTTTGTTATTTTAGCAATAGGAGAATTTTCATTGTTAGTTATTGAAATTGTTGTAGCTCCTATTTCATTTGCTACCTTTGCAATGGTAAAAAGCCTTTTTGATGCTCCTGAATTTGAAATTATTATAACTACATCTTCTTTTTTTAAGTTATATGTATATGCAAGTTGAGTTTCCCAAATTGTATTTGAAACAGCAGGAATTCCTATTTGATTAAATTTATATGTACCATCTAAAGCAACTGGAATAGTATTTCCTACAGCTGCAAATTGTACTGAATTTGCCTTTTTTAATAATTTTAATATTTCACTAAATTCTTTTTCATTAATAGAAGAAATAGTTTGTTTAACTTCTTCTATTTTATTAGCTAATATATTTTGTAAAGAACCTTTAATATTATTTTCACTTACATCACTAGATACTGAAATATTATTTTCATCATCTTCTACAATTTCCTTTGCTAATGTAATTTTTAAATGATGAAAACTCTTCATATTGCATTTTCTACAAAATCTTGAAACAGTTGCTTCACTTACTCCACTTAAAGAAGCTAATTCAACAATAGTCATTTCTATTATTTTTTTTCTATTATTAATTATATAATTTGCAACCTTTTTTTCAGATTCTGAAAATCCATTAAAACTAGAAAAAATCAAATCTATAACCTTATAATTTTCCATAAATTCCTCCTATTTTTTATTTTAACCTTATTATAATTTGAAAATTATTTTCTGTCAATTTAATTTTATGAAAATGTTTTTCACTTTTTTTATTCTTTTATTTTTAATTAAAACTTTTTAACTAAATGAAAAAAAATTCTTAAACTTGTTTCTTTTATTAAGCTTTATTATTTAACTTAACAAGTTATTCATAGTTTTCAAAATATATAATTTTCTATAAAATAAAAAAATTCCATATCAATTACTTTCATAATTGATATGGAATATAATTTACATTTTAAATAAGATTTTCTTATCTAGGATTTTTTACTTGAGCTTGTGCTGCTGCAAGTCTAGCTAAAGGAACTCTAAATGGTGAACAAGAAACATAATCAAGTCCAACATTATGACAGAATTCAATTGATGAAGGGTCTCCTCCATGTTCTCCACAAATTCCTAAATGGATATTTGGTCTAACAGCTCTTCCTTTTTCAGCTGCCATTTGAACTAATTGACCTACTCCTGTTTGATCTAGTTTTGCAAATGGGTCTTGTTCGTAAATCTTCTTATCATAATAAGCTCCTAAGAATTTAGCTGCATCATCTCTTGAGAATCCAAATGTCATTTGTGTTAAATCATTTGTACCAAATGAGAAGAATTCTGCTTCAGTTGCTATTTTATCTGCTGTAAGAGCAGCTCTTGGAATTTCAATCATTGTTCCAATATGATAGTCAAATTTAACATTATTTTCTGCCATAACAGCTTCTGCTGTATTAACTACTATATCTTTAACATATTTTAATTCCTTTACTTCTCCAACTAATGGTATCATTATTTCAGGAACTACATCATATCCTTTATTCTTTCTAACTTCTATTGCAGCTTCTATTACTGCTCTAGTTTGCATTTCTGCTATTTCTGGATATGAAACTGCAAGTCTACATCCTCTATGCCCCATCATTGGATTAAATTCATGTAAGCTATCTACTGTAGCCTTTAACTCTTCATAGCTTAAATCCATTTCTTTAGCTAATGCTCTTATATCCTCTTCTGAATGAGGTAAGAATTCATGTAGTGGTGGATCTAAGAATCTTATAGTTGCTGGCTTTCCTTCTAAAGCTTCATACATTTCTATAAAATCTTGTTTTTGCATTGGAAGAATCTTATCTAATGCTTTTCTTCTTTGTTCAACATCCTTTGCTACAATCATTTCTCTAACTGCCATTATTCTATCTTCTGCAAAGAACATATGCTCTGTTCTACATAATCCAATACCTTCTGCACCAAATTCAACAGCTTGTTTAGTATCTCTTGGATTATCTGCATTAGTTCTTACTTGAAGTTTTCTTATATCATCTGCCCATTTCATAAATGTTGCAAAATGGCCTGTAATTTCTGGTGTTACTGTCTTAACAGCTTCTCCATATACATTACCTGTTGAACCATCTATTGATATAAAGTCTTTATCTGTATAAACCTTTCCATCAACTTCCATAGTTCTAGCATCTTCATTAACTTTAATTGCTCCACAACCTGAAACACAACAAGTTCCCATACCTCTAGCAACAACTGCTGCATGAGAAGTCATTCCTCCTCTTACAGTTAATATACCTTGAGCTGCTATCATACCTTCTATATCTTCTGGTGAAGTTTCAAGTCTTACTAAAACAACCTTTTCACCTTTTTCTGCTCTTTCTTTTGCTTCTTCAGCAGTGAAACAAATCTTACCACAAGCTGCTCCTGGAGATGCTGCAAGTCCTTTTGCAATTACTTTTGCTTTCTTTAAATCTTCAGAATAAAATGCTGGATGAAGTAAAGAATCTAATTGTTTTGGTTCAACTTTAAGTATTGCTTCCTCTTTAGTTAAAGCTCCTTCTTCAACTAAATCAACTGCAATTTTTAATGCAGCTTGTGCTGTTCTTTTACCATTTCTAGTTTGTAAGAAGTATAGCTTTCCTTCTTCAATTGTTATTTCCATATCTTGCATATCTTTATAATGAGATTCTAGTGTATTTATTATTCCTACTAATTGTTTATATATTTCTGGATTTTGTTCTTCTAATTGAGAAATTGGTTGAGGAGTTCTTATACCTGCAACAACGTCTTCACCTTGTGCATTCATTAAATATTCTCCATAAATCTTCTTTTCTCCAGTTGCAGGGTTTCTTGAGAATATTACTCCTGTTCCTGAAGTTTCTCCTTTATTACCAAATACCATTTGTTGAACATTTACTGCTGTTCCCCATTCTCCTGGTATATCATTTAATCTTCTATAAACTATTGCTCTTGGGTTATCCCAGGATCTAAATACTGCTGTAACAGATTCTATTAATTGAATCTTTGGATCTTGTGGGAATGGTTCTCCTTTTTCTTTTTTATAGATGTCTTTAAATTGAACTACTAATTCTTTTAAATCATCTGCTGTAAGGTCTGTATCTACTTTATAGCCCTTTACTTCTTTCATTTCATCTAATTTATCTTCAAATAATCTTTTTTCAATGCCCATAACAACATCTGCAAACATTTGAATAAATCTTCTATATGAATCATAAGCAAATCTTGGATTTGAAGTTTTCTTAGCCACAATTTCAACAGCTTCATCATTTAAACCTAAGTTTAATATTGTATCCATCATTCCTGGCATAGAAGCTCTAGCTCCAGATCTTACTGATACTAATAATGGATCTTCTTTGCTTCCAAATTCTTTTCCTGCAATTTTTTCTAATTCCTTTATGCTGCTTTCAATTTGGTCTAATACTTCTTGAGAAATTTTCTTACCATCTGCATAATATTTATTACATGCCTCAGTTGTAACTGTAAATCCTTGAGGTACTGGTATTCCTAAGTTTGTCATTTCTGCTAAATTAGCACCTTTACCTCCTAATAGATTTCTCATTGATGCATTTCCTTCACTAAAAAGATAAACATATTTATTCTCCATCTCAAAACTCCTCCATTCTTACACAATTTAATTTATACTAGCAGTCCTTTACTAAAGTACCGATAGATTTTTACTTATTTGTAGTAATTTTATTGAATTGTTTTATAATTCAGTCTTTTTAAATTTTACCATTATTTACATTTAAAATCAAGTATACGATTGCAATTTTCAAAATATTTTTTCTTATTTATTTTTTATATCTTTTTCTTTTAATTGTAAAATATAAATTTTCAAAAAAGAAGGAAATATTCAGACAATTCAGATTAGAATAACTTTTCTTATTATAGTATAATTATACCACAGGATTTCTGTTTGACTATACTTAATTTTCAGAAAATTAAACTTATTTGCCCCATATTTCCTCTTTATATAAATTTATCATTTAAATTCTTGGTTTTACTTATATTTTCTTTTATTCTTCTTTTCCTTCTTCATTTTCATCTTCATTATCAAAATCAACTCTATAAGTAAACACAGCACTATTATCAAATTCTACTTTGTCTTTTTGGTCTTTTTTATCTTTTTTATTTAAATCTACTCCAGAAAATTTGTTTTTTATTTCTTCTGCCATGTCTGATGCTTTGTTTTTAACTCCACCAGCTGCCTTTGATATGTCTTCTGTAGCTTTTGATATATATTGATTAACAACCTCTACACTTCCATCAGTTTTTGTAATTTCTATAGTAACCTTTGTTGCAACTGCTGCAATAACTCCAAAAGCTAATACAGGTGGAACAATAATTCCAATTACTGCAGCTGCTATTCCTGCATTAACTGGTACATCTACAAGAACTTCTTCATCTTTTTTAATTTTTATTCTAGATACATTGCCTTTATTTATTAATTCTTTAAGCCAATTTTTAAATTCTTCAATTGTTTGTCCCTTTTCTTCTTTTTCATATTCACCATATTCACTTTCACTATTTTGTAAATTCTCTTCAAGGTAAATTATTGCATCTAAAACATTACCATCTGTCATTTCTAATGCTTCTTTAGCTTCCTTATAGCTAGCCCCTGTTCTTTCAATTACTTTATCTACTTTCTCTAATGTTATTTCCATACTTATCACTCCTTTAAATAATTTAACATTTCTAAACTTTTAGGCTTTTTAGCATAATTATGTGAGATAATATAAAATGTTACTTTTTCAATTTCTTTTTTTATGTCATTTGAAATTTTTAATCTATAAATTTTATCTGGAGATGTATTTATTAAAAATTTTAATGAATTATAAGCTCCCTTTGATAAATACATTCCATTTTCTCTTATGCATGATTCACAAATGCCTCCAAAATTTGATACATCAATATAATTAGATACATTTATTTTCTTTCCGCAACATACACAATTATCTAAATTTAATCCATATCCAGTTGCTTTTAAAAGCTTTAGTTCAAAATATCTTATTAAAAGTTCATAATCTAAGGCATCTGTATTTAATAAATATAAAGTAGTTAAAAACTCTTTAAAAACTTGTATATTTTTTTCTCCTTCAACTAAAGCTATATCAATAAGTTCACATACATAAGAAGAATATGTAAGCTTATCTAAATTATCTAATAATCCTTGAAAGGAATTATTTATTTTCCCTTCCTGTAAAACAAATAGGCTTTTTCCTTTAAATAATAAATATTCACCATAACATAAAGGAATTGTATTTGCAAAAAATTTACTTTTGCTTTTTTTAGCTCCCTTTGCTATCATAGTTATTTTTCCTAAATTATCAGTATATAACCATACTAATTTATCATTTTCTCTATAGTCTTGAGTTTTTATTACTACTCCATTACACTTTAAAAGCGACAGAATAATCATCCCCTATTCATTATTTAGTTTTCTTATAACCTAATTCTTTTAATAAGTTTTGATTATCTCTCCACTCTTTTCTTACTTTAACCCATATTTTTATATTAACTTTTCCATTTAAGAATTTTTCTAATTCATATCTTGCAGTAGAGCCTATCTTCTTTAAAGTTTCACCATTTTTTCCTATTATTATTCCCTTATGAGAATCTTTTTCACAAATTAAATCTACTTCTATATGATAATTTCCATTTTCTTTTTTCTTCATTTGTATTATATCTACTGCTATACCATGAGGCACTTCATCCCTTAAAGTTCTTAAAGCCTTTTCTCTTACTATTTCAGATACAACAAATCTTTCTTGAACATCTGTTATCATATCCTCTGGATAATACTTAGGACCCTCTGGAAGAGCTTCTACCATTAAGTTAACTAAAGTATCTACATTTTTCCCCTTTAAGGCTGATATAGGCACTATTTCTTTAAAATCAAAAGCTTCAGAATACATCTTTAAAGATTCTGCAACTCTTTCTTTGGTGTTTTCATCTACTTTATTTAAAACTAAAAATACAGGTGCTTTAGAATTTTTTAATGACTCTAATATAAATTTATCTCCTCTTCCTATTTCAGTATCTGGATTAGTAAGAAATAATACTAAATCTACATCCTTCATTGATTCTTTAGCTGAATTTACCATATATTCTCCAAGTTTATGTTTTGGTTTATGTATTCCTGGAGTATCAACAAAGACAATTTGATAATTTTCCTTTGTTAATATTGTTTGTATATTATTTCTTGTTGTTTGAGGTTTATTTGAAACTATTGAAAGTTTCTCTCCTAAAATTTTATTCATTAATGTTGACTTTCCAACATTTGGTCTTCCCACTATTGTAACAAATCCTGATTTAAACATTCTTCCTCCTAATTTTATCCTAAATCCCTTTTGTTAAAGGCTTTAGGCATTATCTCTTCTAATGTAGTTGTAATTACTTCATCTTTGTTTTTTATTATATATATTTTTATCTTTTCACTTTCTGCAAATTCACATATTACTTGTCTGCATATTCCACAAGGATAGGTAAAATTATTAATATCTCCAATAAGTGCAAGTTCTTTTAAAACTTTATTTCCTTTAGATACTCCATTAAATATAGCAGTTCTTTCTGCACAGTTAGTAGCTCCATAGGAAGCATTTTCTATGTTGCAGCCTGTATATATCTTTCCATCTTCAAAAAGTGCTGCTGCACCTACCTTAAAGTTTGAATAAGGACAATATGCTAACTCTCTTGCTTTTATTGCTTTTAAAATTAGTTCTTTATTTTCCATAAAAAACCTCCATAATATTATAATTCATTATATATTATGTACAAAAGTTTATATTTTAAAAATTGTAAATACAAAAATAGTTAGCAAAGTTCCAAAAATTCCTCCAACTATTACCTCTACTAATGAATGTACCTCTGAATCAACTCTACTTTGTGCTGTTATAAAAGCCATAACATAGCTTAACATAATGCATATAGGTTCTTCTGTTAAAAGAGCTATTACAGTTGCAATTGAAAAGGATAATGCACTATGTCCACTTGGCATGCCTCCTTTTAATGGAGTTCCTTCTCCAAATATAGCTTTTACTATTATAGTTGCTAATGTTACTATAACAAGAATAATTAACACTGTATAGGGCTGAGAATTTTTAACTTTATGAACTAAAACATATGATATATTAGTTAATTTGTCCCAAAAAATAACATATCCAACTATAACAGCATTAATAGCAGTTATTAATACTGCTCCAGCTGCTGCATTTTTAGCTATTTTAGCAAGTGGATGATAATAATTTGTACTCATATCTACAACTGCTTCTATTGCTGTATTAACAACTTCTGCTGCCATTACCATAGTAATTGTAATTGCTAATATTAAAAACTCCATCTTTGAAATATCAAAAAAGAAACAAGCTATTAATACTAATATAGCTGCTACTAAATGAATTTTCATATTTCTTTCAGTTCTTACAGTATTAATAATTCCATTAATTGCACTATTAAAACTGTCTACTAATTTTTTAAATTGCATTATTAATTCACCTATCCCCTAACTATATTCATTTTACTTAGTATTTTTTCTTCTTCACTTCTCATTATCTTTTTTTCATCCTCTTCCATATGGTCATATCCAAGAAGATGAAGAACTGAGTGAACCACAAGATATGAAGCCTCTCTTTCAAAGGAGTGATTATATTCTATACTTTGCTCTAAAGCTCTTTCTAAAGAAAGAACAATATCTCCTAATACAAGTTCATCACCATCTTTAAAGGTTTCATCAAATTCATAATTTAAATACATATCTTTAAATACTTTATCTTCTTCATAATCAAGCATTGGGAAAGATAATACATCTGTTACTTTATCTATATTTCTATTTTCTTTATTTATTTCTCTTATTTCTTCATTATCAACAAATAACAATGATATTTGATAGGGAATTTTTACTCCTTCTTCTTTTAAAGCAAAATCAATTGTAGCTTTAATTTTATCAATAAGTTCTTCTGTTGGTTTTATTTTTTCTTGTCTGTCATCAATATAAAGCATTATTTATTCTCCTCTTTTTTTACTGTTCTAATTTTTTCTGTTGGATATTCTATTCTTTGATGATATATTCCTTTTAAAGCTTTTAAAAAACATTCTTTTATTTTATCTAAATCTTTAAAAGTTAAATCACAATTATTTAATTGTTTATCCTTTATCTTACCATCAATTATATTAGAAACCATTTGTTCAATTTTTTCTGAGGTAGGTTCTGTTATTGACCTTACAGCAGCTTCTACTGAATCTGCAAGCATTATTATTCCAGATTCTTTTGTACTTGGAATTGGTCCTGGATATTTATAATCATCTTCATTAATACTATCTGGGTCATCAGAATTATTTTTTTCTGTTATATAAAAATATTTAACAAAAGTAGTTCCATGATGTTCTGCTATTATATCTTGAATTACTTTAGGTAATTTATACTCCTTAGCTAATTCTACTCCATCTTTAACATGAGATATTATTATTCTTGCACTTAAAGCAGCTGTTATTTTATCATGAGGATTTTCATTTCCAATTTGATTTTCTTTAAAAAAGTATGGTCTTGAAGTTTTTCCAACATCATGATAATAAGCACCTATACGAGTAACAACTGGATTTGCTCCTACTTCTTCTGCTGCCATTTCAGCTAAATTTGCAACAAGCATACTATGATGATATGTTCCTGGTGACTCCATAAGAAGCTTTCTTAATAATGGACTATTAGGATTGCTAAGTTCTAATAATTTTAATGTAGTAACAACATCAAAAGTATTTTCTATAAATGGAAGTATTCCTATTGTTAAAACTCCAGATATTAACACTCCAACTATAGTTAATAAACTATTTATAATAACCTCTTTAATATTAATTGACACCATATTACCTATAAGAAAATTTAATATTCCACATAATAACCCTATTCCAAGAGTTGCATATATTATATCATTTCTTTGTTGCATTTTTCTTAATATAGTAGAACTTAAAATTGTACTTATAAATGCTAATAGTATAATTTGCGGGTCAAATTCTATTAATGCACCAAGTAATATAACATTATATGAACTTAATACTAAAGAAACTTTATGATTAATTAACATACTTAATAATAAAGGTGTACAAACCATAGGAATTAAATAAGGAGATACATATTTAACTCCACTTGCTAAAACTAAATAGCTTACATTTAATAAACATATTAATATAAGTTTTTTATTATCTTCATAAATTGCTTTATGGTTTTTCTTAACATATGTATATTGAAGATACAAAATAATACCAATAAACATAGCAGTTAAAATATATAATACTAGTAAGCTTCCTGTTTTACCTTCCCCTATAATTCCAAGTTCCTTAAGAGTTTGTATTTGACCTTCTGTAATAGGTTCCCCTTCTTTAACTATTATTTGATTCTTTTTAATTATTACTTTTTCTGTACTCTTTTTAACTTCTTCTATTTTTTCATTTGTTTTTTCTTCATCATAAAATAAATTAGGTTCTATTTTACTTAAAACAATATTTCTTATTATACTTTCATAGGAAGAATCTAAATTAAGTTTATCCATTTCAGAATTAGCTGTTTGTTGTGCAGCTAACAAACTTTCTTCATTTCCATCTTGTATATTTGTTTCATAAACTGTATTTAATATATCTAATATCTCCCATTGAAGATTTTTTAATGTATCTCTATTTAAACTTAATAAGGTGGTAGCATCATGTTCACTTAAGGAAAAATTTTTATAGCTAGTTAACTCTTTTACTTTATTTTTTATATCTTTTTGTGATGAAGTTAATTCAATAATTTTTTGAAATAAATCTTTAACCTGATTTTCAACATTAGTCTTTACTTCACTTTTTTGAGTATATTGTTTATCTACTTTTTTCAAAGCCTCATCTAATACTTCTTGAGATGCAACTTCATCTACAGTTTCTCTTGGAGCTTTTATATCTGATTGTGCTATATCTCCAGATTTTAAGTCATATTTTTTTGGGGAAATAGCTACTATAATTAAAAAATAGGTAACAACAAATGTTAATGTTAATATAAGCATCCTTTGAGATTTATCTCTTATAACATTTATTTTTTTACCCCTTGTTTTACTATCCATTGTTTCACCTTCTTAATTTTAAAACTTTATTCTGTTGATTCTTTAGCAATATTTTGTTCCACAACAAAATTTACTTTTACTCTAATTCTTTCACCATCTATTTCTTCTGCTTCTATTTTTCTATCTATAATTTTCCCATCATTAGTTAATTCTTTAGTTAAAGATTCTTCTAACCTTTCTGCTGCCTTTTCAATTGCTAATTCTTTATCTATATTTATTTGTTCTTCCTTTCTTTCAAAGTAAATTATGGTATTAATTATCCCTTTACTACTTTCTATTTTATCATAATACTTAAATTTGTTTATAGCCTTTTTTAGATAAATTTTCTTTCTAAAGAAATTTAAATATATATCTTTAAGTTTTCCCTTTCCTCTCACTAATTTCTTTCCTGATATTTGAACTTCCATTTCCTTTTCATAAAAAGTATTTGCAATTACAGTTCCTTTAGCTGGAGTTTCAAACTCAACTCCTTCCTTTCCTTGAGTTCCATTAATAAGAATATCTCCTTCATTAACTATATCTCCTACTGTTACATTTGCACTTCCTGCTTCTATAAATATTCTTTTTACCTCTCCAGCCCTTGAAGCTATACAACTCCCTAATATTTCATCAGTTTTTATTTTAGGAGGAGTTATCTTTTCTTTTACAACAACCTTTAATATAGAGCCTTCTATTCTTACCCTTAACCATAATATATTATCATCATTACTTGAAAGTTTTTTTTCAATAGTATCTACATCTATATATTTTTTAGCTACCCCTGGTTTTATTCCTATTAAAGCTAATTCTTTTCTCACTTCATAAGGTGCAAGATTTTCTTCAGTTTCTATTTCTATTCCCCAGATATATGTAGAGAGAATATATAATACTATGAAAAATAAAATTCCTCCAAGAATTAGGGTAACTTCTTTTTGAACCCTTTCTAAGAAGAATATTATTCCAGTTTTTTTTATTATCTTTATTTTTCCTTTGCAATTTTCAACTATCTTGTAAACTTCTTTATAATTTTCATAACTTATAGTTAAAAATATTGTTGTTATGCTAGTTTTTTTTGCCTCAATAATGTCTATATCTCTTTTCCATAAAATATTTAATATTTTTTCTGGGTTTAAAGAGTTTATTTCTATTGTTATACTCCCTCTATTTAATATACTTTTTTTCATATACCTTCACCTTCATAGGAAATTGTTGTTATTTCACCATTTATTGTTAAACTATTACTTCCTATATAAAAAATTTCAAAATTATTTCCTTGAACTTTTATAACCCCTCTTTTTGATAAAACCTTTATTTCTTTTTCACTAAAGGCTATTATCCCTTTATGATTTTCTATTGTAAGTTCCTCTTTTCCAAGGAGTATAATTTTAGGTATATCTATCATAACGTCTATTGGAATATCTAGTTTTTCAGCTAAAAATTCTTTTCCTCTAATTAACTTATTTTTCATAAAATAAACTCCTAAAAAATTTCTCTTTGTATATTATGTTTTAAGGCAAAAAAAAATAACAAAAAGAACTCCTAGGAGTCCTTTTTGTTATTTATTAGTTAAATACTCTTTTACGAGTTGACTTACAAGTTTGCCATCAGCTCTACCTAAAGTTTTAGGTCTTACTGCTGCCATAACTTTACCCATGTCTTTAATGCTACTTGCGCCCAATTCTATAGCTGAATCTTCTACTATTTTTTTGATTTCTTCTTCACTTAACTGCTGAGGAAGGTAATTTAACAAAATCTCTATCTCAGCTTTGTTCTGATCAACTAAATCTTGTCTATTTCCCTTTTCAAATTCAAGCATAGCCTCTCTTCTTTGCTTGACTTCTTTTGCTAATATTTCTATAACTTCTGCATCTTCAACTTTTCTATTATCAGTTTTTTCAACTAATAAGATAGCTGACTTTGCAGTACTTAAAACATTTGCTTTAAATTTATCTTTGGCCTTCATAGCCGTCTTCCAATCTTCTTGAAGTCTTTCTTTAATTGTTGGCATTATCATCACCTTCTTTCAAAAAGCAATTGCCTACTTAAACTTTCTTTTTCTAGCAGCTTCTGATTTCTTCTTTTTCTTAACGCTTGGCTTTTCATAGTGTTCTCTCTTTCTTACTTCTGAAAGAACTCCAGCTCTAGCACACTTCTTTTTGAATCTTCTTAGCGCATTTTCAAGTGTTTCGTTTTCTCCAACTTTAATCTCTGACATAATTATCCCTCCCTCCGCTAGCTAAAATTATAAATTCAACTCAGCTACGGGCTTAATAACACACGTGATATTATACAATAAATTTCTCAATACTGTCAATATCTCTTGCAAAATTATATTTTAAATTTAATTTTTTATTATTATATTTTAAAAATTAAATTTTATGCTAATTTAATAGGTAATTCTTTTCCACCAAGAATATGAAAATGCATATGAGGAACTGTCTGTCCTCCATCTTTTCCAATATTAGTTAATACTCTATATCCACTTTCATCTATTCCTAATTCTTTTACTATTTTATTTATTACAACAAAAATATGTGCTACTATACTAGCATTTTCTTCATTTATAGCATTTGCACTTTTAATATGTTCCTTTGGTATAACTAAAACATGAACAGGTGCTTCAGGATTAATATCATGAAATGCTATTACCTTATCATCTTCATAAACTTTATTACTTGGAATTTCCCCTTTTATTATTTTACAAAAAATACAATCTTCCATTTTTTACCCTCCTATATAATCTTTCCTTCTGCAAAATCTTTGTGAGCTTTTTCTATCCTACATTCTATTATATCACCAGATTTTATATTTTCAGGTTTTTCTACCTGAACTTTTATATAATTTTCTGTATATCCTTCAAAAATATTTTCTTTTCCCTTTACTTCTTGTTCTAAAAGAACTTTAACATTTTTGTTTATATACTTTTTAATGAAATTTTCTTCATTTATATCATTTAATGCTATAAGAGCTTTGCTTCTTTCCTCTTTAATTTTTCCATCAAGTTGACCTTTCATTTCTGCTGCTCTTGTGCCTTTTCTTGGACTATATTTGAAAATATGTGTTTTTGTAAGTTTAATTCTCTTTAAAAACTCATATGTTTCATTAAATTCTTCTTCAGTTTCCCCAGGAAAACCTACAATTACATCAGTTGAAATTGAAACATCTTTTATATTATCTCTTAATATATTAACTATATGTTCATATTCTTCAGCTGTATATCTTCTATTCATTCTCTTTAAAACAGTATTACATCCACTTTGAAGAGATAAATGGAAATGAGGACATAACTTTTTAAAGCCTTTTATCTTTTCTATAACTTCATTTGTAAAGAAAGCTGGTTCTATTGAACCTATTCTAACTCTTTCTATTCCATGAATTTTTTCTATATCTTCAATTAAATCAATTAAAGTTATATTGCCATCTAAATCTAATCCATAAGAGGCTGTATGTATTCCTGATAAAATTACTTCTTTAAATCCATGAGAGGCTAATTTTTTAACTTCATCTATAACCTTTCTTGGTTCTTTTGAACATACTGACCCTCTTGCATAAGGAATTGCACAATAAGTACAAAATCTATTACATCCATCTTGAATCTTTAAAAAAGCTCTTGTTTTATCTTGATATTCTTCTATGTTAAGATCTTCAAATTTTTTATTTTTAAGAACTCCTTCAACATGTACTTGGACTTTTTCCTCGTCCCTTGCCTTATTTACGTAGTAAACTACATCTCCTTTATTTCTAGTACCTAAGACAACATCTACTCCCTCTATTTCAGATACTTCCTTAGGAGCCATTTGAGAATAACATCCTACAACAGCTATAATAGCATTATTATTTAATCTTCTTGCCTTACTTATAATCTGTCTTGATTTTTTATCTCCCATATTTGTTACTGTACAAGTATTTATAACATAAACATCAGCTATTTCAGAAAAATCTACCACTTCATATCCTTCTCTTATAAATTTTTCTGCCATTGCTTCTGATTCATACTGATTAACTCTGCATCCTAATGTAGAAAATGCAACTTTCATTTAAATATTTCCTCCTAAATCGCCAAACTCATATTGTAGTAATGATGCTAAAACAAAGCCAGCTGTTTCTGTTCTTAAAATTCTATTACCTAAAGTTATTATATAAGCTCCCTCTTCTTTTAAAGCTTCTATTTCTTCTTTTTCAAAGCCACCTTCTGGGCCAACTATTATACCTATATTTTTAATATTGTCTATTTTATTTTCTTCTTTAAGAACCTTTAAAACACCCTTAAGGCCAAAATTTTCTGCATTTTCATAGGGTACTAAAAACAAGTCCATTTCTTCTACTTTTTTAAGAACTTCATTAAATGTTATTGGCTCTAAAACCTTTGGTATTATACTTCTTTTACTTTGTTTTGCTGCTTCTAATACTATTCTGTTAAGTCTATCAAGCTTTTTAAAATCTCCCTTTAACTTAACATCAACTCTTTCTGTTATAACAGGAATAAATTCTAAAACTCCTAGTTCTGTTCCCTTTTGAACAATTAAATCCATCTTCTGAGCCTTTGGAAGACCTTGAAATAAATAAATATTTACATTACTTTCATTATCTATATCTAATTCTTTTATTATATTTACTAAAACCTCAGTTTTTGAAATATTAGAAATTTCACATAAATATTCTTTTCCATTACAATTATTTAAAACTATCTTTTCTCCTTCACTTAGTCTTAAAACCTTGTAAATATGTTTAACATCATCACCTAATATCTTTCCTTCTACTTCATTAATATTTTCCTTTGGAGTAAAAAATTTATGCATTAAAAAATTCTCCTTAATTTATTTTAGCTTTGCAATTATACAGTTCCATTCACCATCTTTATTTATTTTTTCAACTTCAAATCCACATTCTTTAAGTTTATCTGTAACCATATCTACTCTATCATGAATTATTCCTGAAGTTATAAAATATCCTCCTGGCTTAATTACTCTACTTACATCTTCTGTTAATATACATATAACTTCAGCTATAATATTTGCAACTACTATATCAGCCTTTCCATCAATAACTTCTATAAGATTTCCTTCTAAAATTTCTATATTATCTAAGTTATTAAAGCCAACATTTTCTTTTGCAGATTCAACTGCCACTGGGTCTAAATCTACTCCTATTGCTTTTTTAGCTCCAAGCTTTGCAGCAGCTATTGCTAATATTCCTGAACCACATCCTACATCAAATACTACACTATCTTTTTTAGTAAACTTTTCTAATGCTTGAATGCACATCCTTGTAGTTTCATGTTCTCCTGTTCCAAAGGCCATACCAGGGTCAAGTTCTAAAACAAGTTCTCCTTCCTTTGATTCATATTCTTCCCATATTGGTTTTACAACTATCTTTTCTCCAACTTTAGTTGGCTTATAATATTTCTTCCAATTATTAGCCCAATCCTCTTCATGCATAATTTCAGATTCTACAGTTCCTTCACCAACATCTATTCCAAGTTCTTTAATTTCTTCAACTTTTTCTTTAACATATTTAACTATTTCTTCTATGTTATCTTCATCTGAAAAATAACCCTTAACTAAAGCAAATTTTCCTTTATGTTCTAATACATTTATATCTGCAAAATCCCATGTTAAAGGGCCTTGTTCTCTTCCTAATATATCTTGAGGGTCTTCTATTGCAACCCCTTTACAATCTAATCCATAAAATATTCCTGAAATAGGTTCAAGAGCCTCACTTTTAGTAATAACTCTAACTTCTATCCATGTTCCTTCCAAAAAAATCATTCCTTTCTTCTCTAATTTGCTATATAAATTCTACCTTTTTACTTTTAATACTGTCAAGAAATTATATTATTTCTTTTCTAATCTAAATCTTTTTCAGATATAATCTCTATTCCTTCTTTTTCTAAAAGATATGCTGTAATTCCCTTCCCTTTAATTTTATTTCCAGTAAAGCTTCCATCATAAACAAAATTACTCCCACAAGAAGGACTACTTTCTTTAAGTATAGCTTTTTTTATATTAGCTTCTTTTGCAATTTTTAAGGCTTCTTTTGCTCCCTTTAAAAATTCCTTTGTAACATCTTTTCCTTCTTTATTTATAACTTTTCCTTTATTTAATTCTATAATATCTTTAGCATTTCCTAATGTTTCTGATGGAATTCTAGGAGTATTTAATCCTCCAAGTTGTTCTGGACAAACTAAAAGGGCTTCTCCCTTTCTTAAAAGTTCAAGACATTTATCATTTAAATTATTTAAACCATTATATTTACAATTTACTCCACAAAGGCAGGCACTTATTAAATACATTTTTTCACCTACTTTAATTCAACCATAGTTACTCCATCTCCACCTTCTCCGTAAGCTCCAAGTCTATAAGATTTTACATGGGGATGTCTTTTTAACATATCTGTTATTGCTTTTCTAAGGATTCCTGTACCCTTTCCATGAACTACAGTTACTTCTCCTAAATTAGCTAAATAAGCTTCATCTAAGTATTTATCTGTTCTATAACATGCCTCTTCAGCATCAAGTCCTCTAAGGTCTATTCTACTTTCTACTGATTTTAAATTAAGTTTTAACTCTCTTTTCTTTTTAACTTTAGTATTTTCTTTTGTGCCTTCAACTACTCTAAGGTCTTTAAGTTTTACATTAATTTTCATAATACCAGCTTCAACTTGAACTTCTCCTTTATTATCTGGCATACTAACTATTACTACCTTTTGATTTAATGAAGGTAAGAAAGCTTCCATTCCTAAAGTTACCTTTGAAATTGTCTTTCCTGTATTTTCTCTTTCTTTTATTAATGCCTTTTCTTTATTTTCTAAAGAATCTTTAAGTTTCTTTCTTTCCTCTTCAAGTCTCTTTCTTCCACCTTCAGCTATTCCAAGCTTCTCAAGTTCTCTCATAGCTTTTAAAATTTCATCAGCCTCATCCTTTGCTTCAGAAACAATTTTTTTAGCTTCAATTCTTGCCTCATTATAAGCTTTATCTCTTGTTATCTCAAGACGCTTTAACTTTTCTTCATATAAAGCTTTAGATTTTTCTACTTCCTTTTTTAACATTTCAGCTTCTCTTGCATCTTTCTTTGCTCTTATACTTTGTTCTTGAAGGTCTCTTATTAAATCTTCAAATTGTAAATTATCTTTAGATATATTATCTTTAGCTCTTTCTATAATATAATTAGGTAAACCAAGTCTTCTACTTATTTCAAAGGCATTAGATTTTCCAGGTACTCCTATTAAAAGTCTATAAGTTGGTTTTAGTGTTTCTACATCAAATTCAACTGAAGCATTTTCAACTCCAGCAGTTCTTAAAGCATATCCCTTTAGTTCACTATAGTGAGTTGTAGCAATTACCTTTGTTTTTCTTTCCCTTAATGTTTCTATAATTGCAATTGCAAGGGCTGCTCCTTCTGTAGGGTCTGTTCCTGCACCTAATTCATCAAATAAAACTAAAGAATCTTCATCTGCTTTTTCCATTATTGAAACTGTTTTTGTCATATGGGATGAAAAAGTTGAAAGACTTTGTTCTATACTTTGTTCATCTCCAATATCTGCAAAAATTTCTTTATAAAAGCTTATTTTAGAACCTTCTTTTGCACATATTAAAAGTCCACTCATTGCCATAATATGAGTTAAGCCAACTGTTTTTATTGTTACAGTCTTACCACCTGTATTAGGTCCTGTAATCATTATTACATTAAAGTCTTTTCCTAAATAAATATCTGAAGGTACAACCTTTAAAGGGTCTATTAATGGATGCTTTACCTGAATTAAATCAAAGGAACCATCATCAGTTACCATAGGCATTATTCCATTTATTGATGAAGCATATTTTCCCTTTGCAAATATAAAATCTATTTCTCTTAAAATTTTCATATTGCTATTTAAAATTTTAATATTATCCTTAACCTTAGCAGAAAGTGTCCATATAATCCTTTCTATTTCTGCTTGTTCTTTAAGCTTTAATTCTTTTATTTCATTATTAAGATTTACAAGACTCATAGGTTCTATAAAAAGAGTTGCACCTGTTGAACTTTGGTCATGAACAAGTCCTGGAACTGCTCCTCTATATTCAGCTTTAACAGGAAGAACATATCTATCTCCTCTCATTGTATAAATAGCATCTTGAAGATATTTTGCATTACTTCTAACAATACTATTAATTTTTTCTCTAACAGAGGAGTTTTTTTCCTTTAAAGTTCTTCTTATATTATATAAAGTTCCACTTGCCTTATCTGCAACTTCCTCTTCTGAAACTATTGATTTCTCTATTTCAAGTTGAAGATTTTTTATTGGAGTTAAAATATAAGCTAAATCCTCAAGCTTTGGAAAGCTTTCTTCTTCATCTCTTCTAGCTAAATACTCCTTTACCCTTTCTGTACACCTAAGCATATTACCTACATAAAGAAGTTGTGCTAAAGAAAGAGTTCCTCCTTTTTTTGCCCTTTCTAAGGCTTCTTTAATATCATAAAGCCCTTCAAAAGGAGGATTCCCTTTTTTTATTAATATATCATAGGCTTCTTTAGTTTCCTCTAAAGCATTTTTTACTTCATATATAGAATCATATGGTGATAGATTTCTTGCTTGTTCTTTACCACCAGCTGTAACTGCATATTTTTCTAACTTTTCTTTTATTTTATAAAATTCTAAAGTATTTAATGATTTTTCATTCATTTTATTCTACACCTCTTTTATAATGCCCCTTAGTAAATTTCTTTCCTTCTACCTTTTTAACTCCCTTTATTTCATTTACTATTTCTATAACATCATTTTCACTTTCATCTTTAAAATCAACTCTAAATTCATTTATTCCAATAGCTTTTAAATCCTTAATTTCATCAATAAGATTTAAAGGAAGAGAATTTAATATATGACTTCTACAATATTTATCTGTCATAACTTTAAAGCCTTCATTCATTCTATCAATAAGTGTAAAGCTATCTTTCATGCAAGCTCCATTACAATCTTTATCCTTACACTTTCCTCCAAAGCTACTTCCTATAGGACAATACTCACTTACCATAAGTTCAGTTTTCCCATATATTCCACATAGCACTGCTCCTTTATAACCTATTTCTTTTATTTCTTTTTTATTAAGTTCAAGGCTTAAAGAAACATTGTTTAAATCTTCTCTATAAAATTCTAGTGCTTTAGAATTAAATATATTAAGTTTATAATCTCCAATTAAATAAAGTTTATCTTTAAACTTATTTATAATTCCTGCATTAGATGTTATAACTCCTTTTATGTATTTTGAAGCTTTTTCTATTTCTTCAACTACTAAATCAAATTCTTCCTTTATTATTTCTGGAGTTAAAATATATAAATTTAAATCTTTAAATTCTTCTAAATCCTTTAAAGATATTCTATTCTTACTTTTTAAAGATAAATCAACTCCAATATTTCTTACCTTTAATTCTCCTAAAGCCTTTAACTGTTCTTTAGTACAACAAGTATATAATATGGAAAGCTCTTTATTTTCTTTTAAATTAATATCCTTTTTTAAAGTTTCTTTTATATCTCTTTTTCTTCTATATTTTGAAGTAACATCTTTTAAAATTTTATCAAAAAGCTCTCTTCTTAAATTATTAAGAGAAGCTATTTTTATAAATCCTTCCTCAAAGGCTGAAAACTCTATATTTTCAAGCTTATATGGATACTCCCCTGACTTTTTTAATGCATTAATTATTCTTTCTTTGTCTAAAGGCTTATTAGAAGCTTTCTCTACTATATCCCCTTCAACTTCATAGATTTTACCCATAAATGAAGTTTTAAGCTTTATTTTAAAATTAACCTTAAAATCTACCTCTCCTCTTAAAGATATTTTTTTCATATAAGGCTTTATACTTTCTTCTAAACTTAAAAAAAGCTCTTTACTTGAAGTTCTATATAATATTTCTCCCTTTTTATATTCCTTGGGAAATAAGGTTACTCTATCTCCTATCTCTGCTTTTTTTACTTCTTGTTTGTTTTTTAATATTTTACTTAAAGTAAAGCCCTTATCTTTAAATCTTATTCCATCTCCAAGGGATAAGCTTTCTTTTAATATAACTTCTCCATTATCTAATACTTTACCTATTTCTACTCCAGTATTTTTAGGAAATTTATAGCTCATCATATCTTTTCCTATATTTTTTCTTAAATAAGCAGTAGAAAAGCCTTCTCTATTAAATAATTGAAGTAATACCTTTTTTCCTTCTTGAACATTAAATTTTTTATTATAATATTCTTTATCTATTGCTTTTCTATAATTCTCTACCACTCCAGCTACATATTCTGGTCTTTTCATTCTTCCTTCAACCTTTAAAGAATATGCTCCTGAATCTATAATATCTTTAATATTTTCTATTGTGCACATATCTTTAGGACTTAAAAGATAGGCTTTTTTCTCTCCCATGTTATTAGACTTTAAGGTATATTCCATTCTACAAGGCTGAGCACACCTTCCTCTATTTCCACTTCTTCCACCTATCATAGAACTCATAAGACATTGACCTGAATAACATACACATAAAGCTCCATGAATAAACATTTCTGTTTCAATATTTAAATCCTTTGAAATATGTTTTATTTCTTCTAAAGAAAGTTCTCTAGATAAAACTATCCTTGTAAAACCTTTTTCTTTAAAATAAATAGCTCCTTCTCCATTATGTATTGTAACTTGTGTTGATGCATGTATTTCAAAATCATTATATTTTTCTTGTATAAGATTAACTAAACCTAAATCTTGAACAATAAGGGCATCTACACCTATCTCATATAAATATCCTACATATTTAATGGCTTCATTAAGTTCCTTTTCTTTAAGTAAGGTATTCATTGTTACATATATCTTAACACCATAGCTGTGGCAATAATCTACAGCCTTTTTCATAGTTTCATTATCAAAATTTGATGCATAAGCTCTAGCTGAGAACTTACTTCCTCCTAAATAAACTGCATCTGCACCATTATTTATAGCTGCATAAAGACTTTCTATACTTCCAGCTGGTGCTAATAATTCTACTTTTCTCATTTTTTCTATATCTCCTAAGTTTTCTTTTAAATAGCTAAAATTTTAATTTTTACTTTTTAAAAGTCAATTCTCTATTTAAATTATATACAAATCTTTTAATAAAATAAATAAGAGGCTTAACTTAAGCCTCTAAATTTATTTTTTTCTTAAAGGATTTTGTGCTTTTTTTAGTTTAGCTAACTGAATTTGAGTTTCTAGTAATTTATTTTCAAGTTCCATAATTTTATATTTTGCACTTCTTAATTCTTTAGTTGAATCTTTTCCATTATCAATAACCTTATTTTTTAAATCTATCTTCTTTACAAGTTCTTCTTTTTCTACATTTACCTCATATATTTTTTCTTCTAAACTTTCTTTTACTTTACTTATTTTATATACTTCTTTATTTAATTGTGCTTCCTTTTCTTTTAATATATTAATTTCTTTTGTTAAGTTTTCTTCTTTTTCTTGAGATTCTTTAAATTTACCTTCTACTATTTCTTTACTTGAAACTAATTCTTCTAATTTATTTTTAATATTTTTTTCTTTATTTTCAGCTTCTTGAATTTTATCTTTTAAATTGCTATTTTCAATTTTAACTTTATCAATTTCTTTATTTAATTCCTTATTTTTATCTTTTACATCAGTTATTTCCTTTGCTAAAACACTTCTTAAACTATTTGCTTGTTCTAACTTTTCTTTACTGTTTTCATACTTTTCTTTAAAATCATTACTTTCTAAATTAAGTTTTTCTATTTCTTTTGTTAAATTATTATTTTCTTCTTTTAAATTATTAATTTCTTTATCTAATTTATTATTAGATTCAGTAAGATTTTTAATTTCTATTTTCTTTTCTTCATTTATATTTTCTATTTTTTTATTTTCATTGTTTAAAGTATTAATTTTTTCATTTAAAGTAATATTTTCATTTTTTAATTTTTTAACTTCACTTACTGTTTCTTCTTTTTGCTTTTTAATAGAATTAATTTCTTTTATTAAGCCATCTCTTACATTATTAGTTTGATTAAGCTCAAGCTTTGTTTTTTCACTTATTTTCTTAATTTCTAATTTTTCATTTTCTACATTTTTAACTTTTTCTTCTAAATCTATTTTTTCTTCTTTAAGCTTTTTAATCTCCTCTGCTAAGGCTTTTCTTAAATTATTTGATTGATTTATTTCTATTTTATTTTTTTCACTTATATCTTTAGCTTTTTGAACTTCTTTATTTAATTCTTCAATCTTTCTTAAATTGCTTAAATTTTTATCTTTTTCACTTGTTACTTCTCTAGATAAAGAAGCTTTTAATGTACTTACTTTATCTAAATCTAATTTTAGCTTTTCACTTAACTTTTTAGCTTCTAAATTTTCATTTTTTAGACTTTCTATTTCTTTTACATATTTATTTATGTTTTCTTTTGAAGTTGAAATTTCCTTTACTAAACCTTCATTTAGATTTTTAGCTTGATTTAACTCTATTTTTCTTTTCTCATTTAGCTTTTTTATTTCTTTATTTTCATTTGAAAGTCTTTCATTTTCTTTTTTTAATTCATTATATTCCTTTTCCTTAGCTTCAATTTCTTTTCTTAAATCAGACTTTAGTGCATTTGCTTCATTTACTTCAGATTTATTTCTATCATGAATTCTTTTTAACTCTTCATTTTCTTTAAAAGTTTTTTCATATGTTCTTGTTAATTCATTATTCTTTCCTATTAATTTATTATTCTCATCTTTTAAAGAATTTATTCTTTCTGTAAGTTCTTTTTTAACTTCTTCCCTTTTATCATCATAACCTTCTTTTTCAACTAATAAAACTTCACATCTATCTCTAAGTCTTTTTGTTTCTTCCTCAAGCTTTTGACACTTTTCCTCTACAATTTTATTTCTACTTGAAAGTTCATCAGCTTCAGAATCTGTTCTATATAACTCATCTGCAATATTAATAGCTGCAAGAACACTTGCATCTACAGAACTTAAAACACCATTATTAGCTTTTATTTGTTTTATTTTTCCGTCAACAAAACTTGAAACATTTTTTAAATATTCTTCATTATCATTTCCTTTTAAATTATACTCTCTTCCATTTATCTTAACTGTAACCTTTATCATATAGCTTACACCTCACATTTACTCATATAATATAATTATATTGAAAGTAATATTATAAAACAACTTATATTTATAAACAATTTTAAAATGAAAGAATATTTGTAAATATCAAAAAAGCATCTAAATTTAAACGCTCACAATCTATCATTTCTGCCTCAATTTTATTTTCAAATTGATAATAGCTACAAGGCTCATAATGTATTTGCTTCAAAACATATTGGTTCATTCCATTCTCCACAAGATAAGAATATCCCCCTTTACCTTTTCCCAATAACTTAATCACACTATATTCTTTACCATTTACAACCAATTTCTCATTCATGCACTTCTCCCCTAATTATACATATGCAAATTATATATTCCTACATCATATTTTTCATTTAATTTGGGTATTATCTCATAATCATTATTATACCAATTTTTTTCAATGACAAAAGTTAATTCTATTACTTAAATCAATAGCATAAAATGAGTATTCACCATCTACTGACATAACTATTGGCAATTTTTCATCCCACCATGAAATTATTTCCAACTTCCATTCGTCATTATCTTCAGCTACTTCTAGACTTAATAATATAAACTATCTTTAACTTTATATGAAAAAGAGATTAACACTCCAATTACTGAAACATTAATCTCTTATCTTATTTCACTGCATTATTAATATTATAAAGTATTCATTTTTCTTATCTTGATTGATTTGGCTATATTCTAATATTACTATTTTTTATACAATTATTTAATTCTTTATTATGCATTCTATTATTTGCTGTACTCTACACATCCAATGAAATCTAATGTATTATTATTATGTTTATAATTTTCTTCATTAGAATCATATTCAAAATCATATAATAATACTATTGAATTATATATTCCTCCATTATATTTTTCATTTAATTTAGGTATTATCTCATAATCATTAGAAAACCCTTTTAATAAAACTTCTAAGTCATTTGATCTTTCTTCCATATAATCTATTTCTGAAAAATCTATATCATAATAGTCTATCTTAAATTGTTTTTTTAATTTTGATGGTATAGAATCCCCATCATCAGTATATTTAATCTCCATAAATTCTCTAAAAGTCTTTTCATTATTAAAATTTCCTAGCCATAATGATACCCTGCCTTCTTTTTGCATAATTTTCTCTCCTTTTATTTATTTTAACTGTAATCCCTTAGGTAAAGAGTCTATTCCTCCATTGCTTGTGAGCGATTGTCTACAAATGCTGATTTTGCACCATTATCTAATTGATTTGATGCGTCTGAAACCACTTTAGATGACCATGGTATCTCTGTCTTTCTACCACTCTTGACATAAACTCTTTACTCTTATAACAATATTTAGTTGTGCTTTCGGATGCCCTTAAGTACATCCAGATGGCATTTTTCTCCTTAAGTTCTTTAAATTAATCTCCATTGATACAATCACCGTAGGTGAGAGCCATTCCGATTAATTTAAAGACCATGGTTTATTTTTTAGTTGATGAACGTCCTTAAGCGGAGACATAATAAATAATTATATTTCCTCTATTTTACATAATAATAAATCTTTCAAATCTTTTATGCTACAACAACACTCAAGACGTGCCGACATTCCAGCAGGCAAACTTTCCCAATTCACACCATATGAAAATATCTCAGTTATTTGTACAACCTCATAATACATATCATCACTAACCATTAACATACCATTTTTATCACAATTACGATTATAATAGTTGATATCAACAGTCTCTAACACAATTAATTCATCAGCTAGATTTATATCATGCAATAACCTTCCATCTAACAATTCACATCCATCAAGCTTTTTACATTCATAAATATGAAATACTGGACTAACTATCATCATTGTATTCCTCCTGCCTTTTCTACAAACTTTAATATTTCATCCGTAGTAAGCGATGGTGCATTACTAAGGAATTCTGACATATCACCAATTGTAATTCTTGAAGGAATATCATATCCCATATCTTTTAATATAGCTCTAGCATCTGAAGCAGAAATACTTATTCTCGATTTGTTAGCAAATTCCAAAGGTTGCATGTTGAAACAAACCTCTTTTTCATAACTACTCAATACATTTGAGGCTGTATATGAAACTCCCTTTAAATCATCCGCACTACTTATATACAATACTCCTTTTCCATATTGTTCTCCATTAGTAGCAAATACTGTCGACACTAATGGGTCTGTAGATGTAGGTGTTATCTCTAATCTTTGCAATGCAGAATTACCTGCATATCCTTCTGTTGTACCTATAAAATAATAAGTATTACTACCACTCTTATTCCCTTGACTAAAGAACATTGTCTTTAATTTCTTAACATCTTTACTTAAAAATTGACTTAATGTCTCTTCTCCACTTTGCCCAAATCCTGTCTTTAT